>JABLTM010087270.1_pt1 | contig 10056 bp, 10 predicted proteins | sample 7160121 | NCBI WGS metagenome assembly JABLTM01 (sample SAMN14651224, study PRJNA627086) | human gut metagenome | isolation source: feces | host: Homo sapiens | reverse complement strand
CAAACATATAAGGAACTGAATATTTATTATCTGGATCCATTTCAAGGTTTAAATACTGCTTTGTCATTTAAAATTGCCTTTTTCTTTGGACTTTTCCAAGGTTTTATGCCTTTTATAGGTTGGTTAGTTGGTATTAGATTTCAATCTTATATAACTTTTATAGATCATTGGATAGCCTTATTTTTATTGTCTTTTATAGGACTTAAAATGATATTTGAAGCTTATGAAGATAATAAAAACCCAGAAATATCTGTGACTTGCGATGATGAGCTTGATAATAAAGAACTTATTATATTATCCATAGCCACAAGCATAGATGCCCTTGCTGTAGGTGTTAGTTTTGCTTTTTTAAATGTACATATAATTCCTCTTTGTTTAAGTATTGCTATAATAACTTTTGTATTGTGTTTTATAGGTGTTATGATTGGTAGCTTTCTTGGGCCAATTTTTAAAAATTATTCCCAAATTGTTGGTGGAATAATTTTAATACTTATAGGTATTAATATATTAAATGAACATACTAATTTTATTTATTTAATGTTACATTAATAAAAATGCTGGAATGATAATATCATTCCAGTATTTTTATTTTAATGCAATATATAAATATCAATGAGCTTTTTTATAAGCTATATATTGTTTTGGCACAATACTTTCATAGCCTTGTGTAAATTTTATTTTTATTTTCCCCGACGTTGTATCATTCCAAACTTTCTCCCAAGCTTTTTTACTACATCTACTTAGATTTCCTTCATTATCAAATAAAATTGGCAACTTACAAGTAGATATATCTCTCCAAATTTCTTCTATTGATCTTACCGCCTCTTTTGTATTATTTGTTCTTATACTTATTTTATTTAATATATAAGACATAATATCCCCCCCATTATATATATTACTTATCAAATATAAGTAACATATCATTCCATTTTGCACCACCATGACAAGATTTTGAAACTCCTTGAAATTCAAATCCATTTGATTCATAAAAGTGGATAAGATGATCTTTGCAAGTAAGTACCATTCCCTTTTTGCCACGTTTTTTAGCTAAATCAATTAAGCTTCTTAATAATTTTCCTGCTACACCTTGTCTTCTATACTCTGGTAAAACATCTAAACCAAATAATGTTTGATAATCACCATTGGGTTTATGCAATTTTGCATTGCTATATAATTCATCGGGAAGATTTGGCTCATCTGTTGTACACCCATTGATAAAACCTATTATTTTATTATCTTTTTCTGCCACTAAAAAATTTTCTCCAAAAACTTCAAATCTTTCATATATATCTTTTTCACTGGCTGCTTCTGCTTTAGGAAAACAAATTTTCTCTATTTTTACTATTTCCTTTAAGTCATTTTTATTAGCTTGTCTGATTTTCATATATTGTCTCCTCTATTTTTATTTTAAAATGAAAGCTTAATTATAAATTTTATATATTTATTTAATTTACTTTTTACCTCTATATTTCCTTTAAAATATCTCTTTACTACTTCAATGAGTATTTTAAATTCATGTAAAAATTCTACCTATATAACTTAGTTATTATTATTTTCAACTATTTATATTTTTATAATATTATTATTTAGTCAAAGTAAGCAAATCAAGTTACATTTGTTTATGGTAACATGATTTGCTTATTTTTATAAATTAACTTCTAAGAGATTCTACTGGATCTTTTTTAGCAGCCATTTTTGATGGTATCTATCCACCAATCATTGTAAGTACTACACTTATTATAAGTAAACTTATGGCATGAAGCGGATCTAGTTTTGCTACATTTTCCGATTCAGTCATTTTATATAAAATATTATTTATTGGGAATGTGGCTACCCAAGCTAAGAATATTCCAAGTAATCCTGAACAAGAACCTATTATAAATGTTTCCGTATTAAATACTCTTGTGATATCTTTTTTTCTTGCACCTAAAACATGTAAAATGCCTATTTCTTTTGTTCTTTCTAATACCGATATATAGGTAATTATACCAACCATTATTAAAGAAACTACTAATGATATGGATGCAAAGGCAATAAGCACTACAGTAATTCCATCCATTATACCACCTGTCATATCTGATATAGTTTGAGCCATATCAGTATAAACAATTTCATCATCTTCTTTATCTATTTTATCATTATACGAATCTAAATATTCTATTACTTGATCTTTTGCATCAAAGTTTTTTGGATAAATCATAAGTGCATAAGGAGTTGTATCTCCTCCTAAGTAAGATATTAAAGATGATTTACTTTCTTTATCTAAAGATTCTCTAGTTAAAACATTATAATCAGCTTTCTTTTGTTCTTTTACTATATCTGAATTTAGCGCATTGTTTACTACTAATTCTGTAAGTTTATCACTATAAGCTATACCATTTGCTAACATTCCAACACAACTGTCAGCATTTTCACGCACTATAGCTTTTATAGTTAAAGTTATACTATTTTTGCTATTATAAGCCTTTTTTAAGTCACTAGTTGGCATAAATGTTTTAAAAGCAGTTTTTTCGTAATAATCATTATTATGAACTAATTTAAATTTCATTCCAACTAAATCATCAAAATCTATGCTGTCCATATTTTCTATATCTAATCCAATAGCTTTATAATCACCATCTATTTTAGTAATAAGATTCATATTTGCTATTCTCGTATATCCAATACTAGAACAAATATCTTTGTTTATTTTAGATATATAATCTAAAAAATCATCTGTAAAATTATTATTGTGAGTTTTTATAGTATCACTTTGATCGTATAAAAATACCTCTTTGCTATCTATATATTCTTTTTCCCCATTGCAGTACTTGACATTTCATCATGCATAGCTTCCATATCTATTTCTTGAGCCGTTTGTGTAATTGTTATAGGAAATTCTGCTAAAGTATTTGATTAAGCTTCTTCTATTTTATCATTAAATCCTGTTGATAAACTAAGTATTACTGCTATACCTATTATACCTATACTTGAGGCAAATGCAGTGTACATGCTCTTTTAAGCCAACTCTTTCAAGGGCTTGTAGCGCTTTTTCTTTCTTTTCTTTTGCAGATACTCCACTTAAAGTCATTCCCATTTCCACATTTGATATTATATCTAAATGATTTATTAAATTATATGATTGAAATATAAATCCTATAGAGTTATTTCTATATGCATCCCAATCTGTATCTTTAAACTCCTTAGTAGATCTTCCATTTATTATAAGGTTACCACTATCGTATTTATCAAGACCTCCTATTACATTTAAGCAAGCTGTTTTTCCTGAACCACTTGGCCCCAAGATAGCAACAAATTCATTTTTTCTAAAGTTTACAGATACACCGTCTAGTGCCACTTGTGTAAAATCACCAGTAGTATAGCTTTTTTTAATGTTCTTTAATGTAAGCATTTCTTTTCCTCCTCTATATAATGGTACTATTTTACAAAAGAAATATTAACTTTAGATTAACTTTTGCAAAATAAAAAAGATATTAGTCTAAAAATAACACTAATATCTTTTTTATTCTTTTTACATATCCTCTATATTTTGATTATCTAACTCTTCATCCACTTCATTTTTTATATTATCAGTTTCATTCTTATTATCTTTATTTTGTTTATTATCTTTATTAGTTTTATTTTCTTCTTGATTTTCATCAAAATTATTATCATTTTTATTGTTTGGGTCTTCTTGGTCTGGCTCTTCTTTTGGTTCTTCACTTGGATTTTCTTCTTGATCTTTATTATCGTCTTGATCTTTATTATCATTTTGATTCTTATTATTCTCTTTGTTTTCTTCTTTATTATCGTATTCTTGTTTATTTTTATCAGTATTTTCTTTATTTACATCTTGTTTATTTTCATCTTCTTTATTTGTTTTATCTACATTTTCTTTTTTTGTATTTTCTTTATTTATGACTTCTTCTTTTTGAGTATTATTTTGAATTTCATCTTTGTTAGTGCTAGTATTTTCTTTATTTGTATTTTTAGAAGTAGTATTACTTTGAATTAAATTATATCTATTATCTTTATAAATTACATCTTCTTGATTATCTGTATCTTTTTTATCATCACCTTTAGTATTTTCACTAGCTTGCGCTGTAACTTTATTATTTTTATTTGTATTATTCAATATATATTTACTTCCCACAGCAATTCCACTTATGATTACAACTGTACAAAGAATTACACCTATATATTTAGCTTTAAAGTTAAATTTGTGATAATTTATTTTTTCTAAGTTTACTATATTTTTATGATTTATATCACCATGTTCTATATAAGAAGTTACTTCTCCTAAAAACTCATCTAAATCTTTATATTTATGTTTAGTAATATGTTTTATATTAGTAGATTTCATTAAAATCTCCACTAAATCCCCATCTAACTCTTCATTATTTTCTTTAGGATCAAATGTACTTTTCCCTGTAATCAATTTACATAAAATTTTGCCTATCATATATATATCTTCATAATAATCAAAGCCTCTATTTTTTATTTCTTCACAATTTAAGTATCCTTCATATTTATTTATAAAAGATAAAGTATCTAATTTTACAATACCATCTTTATTTATAATTATGTTTTCTTCTTTTAATATGCCATAATTTATTTGTCTATCATTAAATTCTTTTATACCTTTAATTACTTCTCTTGCTATTTCTAAACTTTTAATTTCATCAAGGTCTGTACTTTCTTTTAATTCTTTTAAATTTAATCCTTCAAAGCATTCGCTTTCTATATAATAATAAGTTTTATCTTTATTTATATAAGATGACATATCATTTATGGAAATTAAATTGCTATTATTCATAGACATGAGCGTGTTTATTTCTTCTTTAAAGTAACTCATATGTTCTTCACTTTTATCTAAAGATGTAATTATATTTAAAATGATTTTTTCATTAGTTTCATTATTTATACATTCATAGACATTTGACCATTTATTTTTATCTATAAAGTCTCTAACAGTATATTTTTCATTAAAATTTTTCACATACTTCGCCTCTTTATTTTTTTATTTTTATTTACATATTAAAATATTAATTTAATATAAGTTTTTTTTCAACAATAAAAGCATATTATTATTTTTAGTAACAATATGCTTTTTATTTTTATTCACTTTCTATCTCAGAACTTGGCGGTTGTTCATCTACATTGTCATTTCCACTGTTATTTGAATCATCTGGTTTTGTTGTAGATTCTGGTTTATTTTCTATTTCAGGTTTATTATTTGTATTTCCTGAATTTTGATTATTATTTGGTTTATTTGTTGTATTATTGTTAGGTTTGTTTGTATTATTATTTGGTTTACTTGTATTATTAGTATTGCCTTTATTTGAAGATGAGTTGTTAGAAGAAGAATTTGTATTAGTTTCTTCTTTTTTAGTTGTAGAATTTACTTTTTCAGATTTATTAATTTTATCTTCTTTTTTAGTTTCTTCTTTTTTCACATCAACTTTTTCTTCTTTATTTTCTTTTTTACTTTCTTCTGATTTTATGTTTTCTGTTTTATCTTCTATTTTATTTTCATTTTGATCTACTAAATTTTGTGTTTTATTGTTTTCAACATTTTCTTCTACTTTTATATCTTCTTTTTTATAATTTTTTTCTATAAAATCATAAGCATAAATACCTGCTCCTGCAGCTATAGTAATTACAGTACAAATTCCAAGTGTTTTACCAAACTTACCTTTTTTTCTTTTTTTGTTTTCTTTTTTATTTTCTTTATTATCTCTTTTTAATTCTTTATCTTTTAATTCTTTAGTCTGTATCTTCTTAGTTTTTTCCTTTTTTATTTTATCTTTTTTTGTTTTTTTATTTTTACTTTGCTGTACAACTTTTACTTCTTCTTTAAAATCACCTGATTTTATTTCTCCAGATAATAAATAAGACTTAAGATCTATGATAAGTCTGTTTATATCCTTATACTTATATTCATCATTTTTGTCAGTTGCTTTTTCTATAACACGTAATAAGCTTTTATCTTTTATATCTTTTTTATATTTATTTTTATCAAAAGTAGTTTTTCCACTTAACAAATTATATAAAATAACACCTATATCATAAATATCACTTTGAGGATTAAATACTTTCACTATATTTTCTTCTTCATTTTCAACAAATCTTTTATTTTCTAAATATGACAGCGTATCTATTTTTATTTGATTGTTAGAATTTATAAGAATATTTTCTAAGCTTAATATATTAAATGATAAGTTATTACTATGAAACTCATTTATAGATTCACAAATTTCTTTTACCATATTAATAGCTTCTTTTTCTTCTAATTTATTATTTTCAATTTTTTCACCTAAAGAAATTCCTTTAAAATATTCACTTTCTATATAATAATAAGTTTTTCCACAGGCACTATATTGAAACATATTATTTATATGAATCAAATTAGGATTTTTTATTTCTTTTATTACTTTTACTTCTTTTGATAAATTATTTATATATTCCTCATCAGTACTTTTATTTACTAATACTTTTACGATTACTTTTTCTTCACTTTCTGAATGAATTGCTTTATAAGTATCAGCCCATTCATTTCTAGATAAAAATTGTCTTTTTCCATATGTTTCATTAAAACGCTTCATTTGATTCCCCTTCAATAGCTAAATTCTTTCTATAATAATTTTATCAATTTTATTAGATTTGTAAATAATTAAATATACAATCTAAAATTTGCCAAAAACAAAAGTATACTGTGTTTTGATATCAATATTTTAGACTTTACACTGAAGTGAATTTTTATTTAAATATTTTCAATTTATTTCATTATTTTTTTAATTAAATTTATCTTATTCTTATATGGTGGAAATACTAAATTTATATCAAGTTTTGTATTTTTCTTTACTATAGCTTTTGTATGAGTAAATGTATCAAAACTTGTTTTTCCATGATAATTTCCCATTCCAGAAGCACCTATTCCTCCAAAAGGAAGATACTTTGATGCCACATGACTTATGGTATCATTTACACAACCTCCACCAAAGGAAAATCTATTTATTACGTCTTCACTAAAATTTTCATCTTCTGAAAATACATAAAAAGCTAAAGGGTTTTTATTTATAGAAATAAAGTATTTTAAATCTTCCATATTTTTATATTTTAATACAGGCAAGATTGGCCCAAATAATTCCTCACTCATAACCTTATCATCTGTTGTTACATCTTTTAAAATTGTAGGTGAAATATATCTTTTTTCAAAATCAATATCTCCACCAAAAACTATTTTATCTTTGTCACATTCTAAAATATTTGATAATCTAGTCATATGTTTTTCATTTATAATTCGACCAAACTCTTTATTATTAATTATATCTTGACCATAAAATTCTTTTACTACATTTATACATTCATTTATAAATTCTTCATAAATATCTTCATGAGCTAGAACATAATCTGGTGCTACACATGTTTGTCCAGCATTTATTAATTTTCCCCACATAATGCGTTTAGCACTTATTTTTAAGTTAGCAGTATTGTCAACTATTACAGGTGATTTACCTCCTAATTCTAAAGTAACTGGTGTTAAATGTTTTGATGCCTTTTCCATAACTATTTTGCCCACATTTACACTTCCCGTAAAAAATATATAATCAAATTGTAAATCTAAAAGTTGACTATTAACCGTATAATCACCTTTAACTACAGCTATATACTTTTCATCAAAAGTTTCTTTTATAATTTTTTCTACTATATATTCTATATTTGTAGCATACTCAGAAGGCTTTAGTATTACAGTATTTCCCCCTCCTATGGCCCCTATTAATGGTTCAATTAATAATTGAAATGGATAGTTATATGGCCCAATTATTAACACTGAGCCATAATGAGATTTATATATGTAAGATTTCCCCGGTAACTGAGCAGCATCATTTTTTACTTTTTTAGGTTTCATCCAATTTTTTATATTTTTTATAGTATGTTCTATACTACTATATACAAATCCAACTTCATTGGAATAAGCTTCAAATTCATGTTTGCCCAAATCTTTATTTAGAGCTTCTATTATATCTATCTCGTACTTTTTTATATTTTTTTTTAATTTTTTAAGATTTTCAATTCTTGTATTTACATCAATAGTTCCTTTATCTGACAGGTATTTTCTTTGATTATTCAATAATTTTTCATATATATTCATAATTTACCTTCTTTAAATTTGTTTTTTATTTTAAAATAATTATTACTAAATATCATCTAAATCTATATCTTCTACTTCATCTTCTTTATCTGTTGAAATTAGTGTTTTCTTTTCTATAGATCTTTGAGTAACAATTAACTGCATTTCAATAACTAAAAGCTCTAAGAATACAAGAAATATAGCTAAATCATCTTCATCTAATTCTTGTGCTATACTATAACCTAAAGTTGCCGATAATGCTACTAGCTCTGCATAGCTAAAAGATGAAAAGCTTTTATTATTTTCAGTACTTTTCTTTTCATTACAACTACTATTAGATTCTTTTTTATTGCTTTTTCTTTTCTTTTTCTTAGGCATATTACTAGCCTCCCAATTATATCAATATTCCTAGATAAGTAAATCTTATAAATTAAATATATGCATTTTTATAGTATATATTTCTTAAAAAAATTTTATAATACCTTAATTATATTTTTAAAGAATTAATAACTCCTTTAAGTAAATTATAAGTTAAATCAGCAATTTCTTTTGTTGATTCTTTACATCCACCCTTCATCCATGTTTTTAATATTCCAATATATCCACTTTTAAAAAATGAATAAACATATGATAAATGATCTACTTTTCTATCAAATTTTTCTTTAAGCTGATCTCTCAAATGATTTTCAATTATCTCTTCCAATTCAAATAAAAATTTTAAATCTCGATTTTTACTAAAAATACATTTACAAAAATCATAATTATCTTTTATAACATTACACATATCCTCAATAAATTCATGAGTTCCTTCTGAAATATCAATATTTTTATCACATTTATAAATATGACGTTCAATAGTATATAAAAACTCTGTATAAAGTTCTTCTTCTAATTTTTTAAGCATATCTGGTATATCACAGTAATAATTATAAAATGTTGACCTATTTAAATCAGCCTTTATAACTAATTCTTTTACTGTGATATTGTTTACAGATTTACTTTGCATTAGCTCTATTAAACTATTTTTTAAAGAATCCTTTGATTTTCTAACTCTACGGTCTTGTTTTTTTTCCATAAATATCATCCCTCTCGTGTTTATTTTATGTTTATTTTATATATTTTTCGACATTTTATTCATTTTTGTCGCTTATTGAACATTTTAATGATTTTTAATGGTTGAATATTTAACCATATCTAATTATAATTCATATTATATCAAAAAAACAACACTATGTTGTTTATAAACAATTAAATATGAAAAGAAGAAGGGTGAATACATATGCTAAAAAAAGAATGGAAAAATCTATTCAAGAACAAGTTTCTTATTGTAGCACTTATTGCTATAATAACTATTCCTACTATATATACTACCTTATTCTTAGGTTCTATGTGGGATCCTTACGGAAAAGTTGACAATCTACCTGTTGCAGTTGTAAACGAAGACAAACCTGTGACTTATGAAGGTAAAGATGTCAATGTAGGTGAAAAATTTGTAGATAAATTAAAAGATAATGATTCATTAGCTTTTAACTTTGTAGACAAAGAAACTGCTACAAATGGTTTAGAAAATGGTACTTACTATATGGTAATTACTGTACCTCAAGATTTTTCAAAAAATGCAACTACTTTACTAGACAAAAATCCTAAAAAAATGGTTTTAGAGTATGCAACAAATCCTGCTAAAAACTATATTGCTAGTAAAATGAGTCAAAGTGCTTTATCTAAAATTCAAACATCTATAGCTAACTCAGTAACTAAAACTTATGCTCAAACAGTATTTGAACAGTTTGAATCTATGGGTGACAGTCTTGATGAAGCTGCTGATGGAAGTTTAGAACTTAAAGACGGACTTACTAAGCTAGAAGACGGTGGAGTTAAAATTATTGAATAATCAAAGAAAATACCTGTCAGATAAAGGAACTATTGATGTAAATACAAGAATT
>JABLTM010042090.1_pt1 | contig 10056 bp, 9 predicted proteins | sample 7160121 | NCBI WGS metagenome assembly JABLTM01 (sample SAMN14651224, study PRJNA627086) | human gut metagenome | isolation source: feces | host: Homo sapiens | reverse complement strand
TCGCTCAGGCTGCGGCGGGCGTTCAGGCCGTCGCGGCGGATCTTCAGCAGCTCCTGACGCTTTCCTCGGTCAGGGGGCCGTTCTCCACCGCCTCCATGGCCTCTTCTTCCGCGGCCTTTTCCTCAGCGTCCTCGCTGGATTTCTCGTTGCCCTCTTCGTCCAGGTCCTCGGTGTAGCTGCGGCTGTTCTCGTCCTCCTCAAAGGAGAAACGGGCGCTGTTCTTCTTGATGTATTCCGGTGCGCCGTACTTCTGGCGGTCGGCCTGCAGGATGTGGGCAGCCTCGGCACCGGCATGGATGCGGCGGCTCAGTTCCACTTCCTGTTCCGCGCTCAGCAGCGGGATCTGGCCGATCTGCTTGAGGTAGTTCTTCACAGGGTCGTCCAGCAGCTCATCCATGGCAGCTTTGAGGTCCGCCGGGTTCTCCTCCGCGCTCTCCTCCTCTTCCTCGCTGATGCCCATGTCATCGCTGTTGTTCTCGGCGTTTTCCACCTCGGCAATGATGCTGTCCACGTCCAGGCTGGTATCCGCCTCGACCTCGTTGTCCAGGATCTTGATGCCGCGCTCCTCCAGGAGGGTGTAGAGCGTTTCCACGTCCATTCTGCACTGTGCAGCCAAATCTTTGGCCTCCTGTGCCGACAGGGTGCCCTCACCTTTGGTCAACAGTTCCTTTAAAGTCATGCCCATTTCGCTCTCTCCTTTTCGCTTTGGGAAAACCCCGTCCGGGGTGTTGCTCTTAAAATCCGCGGACAAAACTGCATCAGATCACCAGCCCGCCGTTGACACCAAACACTTGTCCGGTGATGTATCCGGCGTCCTCTCCGGCAAGGTAGAGCAGCAGTTTTGCCACTTCGTCCGCGCTGCCCAGGCGGCCCACAGGGGTCTCCTCAGCCAGAGCGGCCTTATCTTCGGCGGTAAATGCCGCCATCATATCGGTGTCGATGACACCCGGGGCCACACAGTTGACGGTGATGCCGCTGGGGCCCTCTTCCTTGGCCAGTGCCTTGGTCAAGCCGATGAGTCCCGCCTTGGCGGCTGAGTAATGTACCTCGCAGCTGCCGCCCGTCTGGCCCCACATGCTGCTCACCGTCAGGATGCGGCCCGCCTTGCGGCGGATCATCCCGGGGAGCACCAGCTGGCACAGGTTGAACGCACCGGTCAGGTTGACATCCAGCATGTGCTGCCACTCTTCCGGCGTGATGTCGGTAAAAAGCTTCTGCTGGGCAATGCCCGCGTTGCTCACCAGCACATCCACCCGGCCCAGCGCCTGCTCCACCGCATGAAACGCCAGCTCACAGCTGGCCCGGCTGGCCACATCGCACTGAACGATGGTGCAGCCCGGCAGGGCTTTTTCCAGCGCCGCAGCGGCCTCCGCATTTTTGTGGTAGAACACCGCCACCCGGTAGCCTGCCTCATAAAAGGCTTTGGCGGTGGCCGCACCGATGCCCCGGTCTCCGCCGGAGATCAGCACCGTCCGCCCGTTTGTCCGGATCGCCGGCACAGGTGCTTCCGGGGCCGCCGCGGGCTCCTCCGGCGCTTTCACTTCCGCCGGGGCCAGATCCGGCACAGGCTCTTCCCGCACAGGTTCCCGCTCCTGTTTGGGCATCTCCCGCGGCTTCCGGGCCGGGATGACGATGGTGGGTTCGTCGTCCGGGAAATCCGGGACTTCCGGCTCTTTCGCCTTTCCAGCCGGTTCCGGGGCCTCAGGGGCTTCCGGAGCAGGCTGCAGAGGCTTGCCGGGCAGTTTCACCGTCTCGGCGTTGTCCTCCGCCATGTCAAATGTCAGTTCAAATTCGTCGTCGTACAAGAGTCAAACCCTCCTGTCGCTTGTTTCTCTGTAAGGCATTTTCCAGCCTTGCAGGGGGTGGTGGTCGGCCCTGCGCCCAGCGGAGCTGCACTCTGCTTTCTTCTTCCGGTCATGTCCGGTCCTGCGGTGCGCCCGCTGGCTCCTGCGCGTGGTTTCGACAAGTTACCATTGAATAATATAGCACAAATTGCCGAAAAAAGAAAGTGGGAACCCGTGCTTTTTTCACGCAGTTCCCACTTTTTTCATCATTTGGACTTGTTTTGTCCCTGTACCGGCGGTTTCCACTTCGGCCTTGCAGCCCGCTGCTCCCGCAGGCGGAGGAAAAACGCCTGCAAAAGAGCCTGCGCTTCCTCGGCCCGGAGGCCCCGCTCCACCGCCGGGTGGTGGTTGAACGGCAGGGCAAACAGGTCTGTCACCGAGCCGCAGCAGCCCGCCTTGGTGTCGGCCGCGCCGTACACCACCCGTTTGACCCGGCTGTTGAGGATGGCCCCGCTGCACATGGGGCAGGGCTCCAGCGTGACGAACAGCTCACACTGCCACAGCCGCCAGCCGCCCAGCTTTTTGCAGGCCGCGTCAATGGCCAGCAGCTCCGCGTGGTGGAGGGCGTTTTTCTCGGTCTCCCGGGTGTTGTGGGCGGCGGCAAGGATCTCGCCGTCCTTTGCGATGACGGCTCCCACCGGCACCTCGCCCAGCGCCGCGGCCTTTTCGGCTTCGGCCAGGGCTGCACCCATCAGTTCGTAATCGGTCATCCCAGTCCCCTCTCTGCCAGACATCCGGCCAGCACGATGCAGTTGTTGAGGCAGTGGAGCCCCATGCCGGGCCAGAGCCGCCCGGTGTGCTCCACGGCCCAGCCAAACACCAGCCCCATGGCAAAAGCGTAAATTTTCGCCTCCGCGCTGCCATGGGCAGCGGCAAACAGCACCGCCTGCCCCGCCAGCGCCACGCCGGGCCCCAGCGGGCGGAGCAGCCGCTGTACCCCGCCCCGGAAAATCAATTCCTCTCCCAGCGGCAGCACGGCACAGACCCGCAGAACCGTCCAGCCCATCTTCTCCGGCTCCTCCGGCAGAGTCATGCTTCCGCCGGGCAGCAGCAGACTGCCGGCCACGGCCACCACAGCCCAGAGGGCTGCCGCCTGCCCGAACGCTTTCCAGCACGCCGGGCCTTTTTCGATCTTGTTCATGGCGCTGCCTCCTGTCGGCGGACATTGTACCACACCCGCCCCTTGGGTGCAAGCAGTTTTGCGCCTGCACGAAGAAATCTGCTTCAAAAGATTGACTTTCCGGTTGGTGTTCTGCTATAATTTTACCGACTTTTTACTTATTTCTGTTGTTTTACAACCGTTCCGGGCGGCTTCCGCCCATGGAGGTATTTTATGATCCGCATTCTCACCGATTCCGCGTCCGATATCCTGCCCGCAGAGGCCGCGCAGCTGGGCGTGACCGTCATCCCCCTCAACGTCACGCTGGAGGACGGCACCGTCTTCCGGGACGGCCTTGACAAGACCCCCTCTGAATATTATGCACAGCTGGCCGCCTGCAAGAAGCTGCCCACCACCAGCCAGCCCAGCCCGGAGCTGTTTGAGCGCTTCTTCGCCGAGGCAGCGGCCGCAGGCGATGAGGTCATTGGCATCTTTCTTTCCCATGAGCTTTCCGGCACTTGCCAGTGCGCTAAGCTTGCGGCAGACCTGGCCAACGTGGACAACGTGCTGTTTGTGGACAGCACCAATGTCTGCCTGGGCGAGGGCCTGCTGGTGCGGCTGGCCGTCCAGCTGCGGGACGCTGGCAAGACGGCCGTGCAGATCGCAGCCTCGCTGGAGCACGCCAAGGAGCATCTGCATCTGGTGGCCGCCATTGACGACCTGAAATATCTGCGCAAGGGCGGGCGTCTGCCCGCCGCTGCTGCCGTAGCAGGCGGGATGCTGGGCATCAAGCCCCTCATCACCATCAAAGAGGGCAAAGTGGCTCTGGCTGGCAAGGCCCGGGGCCTGCCCGGCGCCTACGTTGCCCTCTTCAAAAAGATCGAAGAGCTGGGCGGCATCCACCCCACGCTGCCCGCGCTGGCAGGCTACACCGTCGCCCCCCGCGAGGTGGCCCCCATCCAGACCTACCTGCAGGATAATCTGCACCGTCCCGAGGCCCTGACCCGCCAGATCGGCTGCGTCATTGGCACCCACGCCGGCCCCGGCGCGTTCGGCCTGGCGTTCTTTGATGAAGCACTGGACATCGAATAAAAATAGGATCCATGAAAAAAGCGAGGAGTCAGGCTCCTCGCTTTTTTTGCGTCTACACTTCTTGTTTTACAGCACCGCATCCGAAATGAGCTTGCCCAGCAGGAGCACCAGCACCACCAGCATCATGGGGCGGATGAACTTTGCCCCCTTGCGGAGGGCGAAGTGGGAGCCCAGCAGGTTGCCCGCGATGCCGCTGATGGCACAGGGGATGCCGATGGAAAAGACCACCAGCCCGCTCATGAGGTAAGTAAAGAGGCTGGCATAGTTGCTGGCCAGGTTGAGCACCTTGCCGTTGCCGTTGGCGGTGCGCAGGTCAAACTTCATCAGGCTGGAAAAGGCGATGATGGCAAAGGTGCCCGTGCCGGGCCCCACCAGACCATCGTACAGGCCGATGCCAAGCCCGATGCCCAGCGCCAGCGCCGCTTTTTTCAGGTTCATGGTACCGTCATCCCGGTTTTCGTCCGGGAGGTTGCGCTGCCACAGGATGATGACCGCCGCAATGGGCAGGATGATGAACATGGTGGTCTGTAACACCTCATCGCTGAGCAGCAGGACGATGTGCGCCCCCAGCGCGCTGCCCGCAAAGCTGCCGATGGCCGCCAGAATGCCCACCTTGACGTTCATGGCACTATTTTTGAAGAAGTTGGCCGTGGCAAAGGTGGTGCCGCAGGCAGCACTGAACTTATTGGTGGCATAGGTGTAGTGCGGCGGCAGCCCTGCAAACAGATAGGCCGGCAGGCTGATGAGCCCGCCGCCGCCCGCCGCGGAATCCACAAACCCTGCAAATCCGGTCATAAAGACAAGAAACACCATCATGACCGGGGAAATTGTAATACCCATTGTTATAATTCCTCTTTATTATCCTAAATTCCCCATCAGACTCCCCTGATCGAGGAGCTCCGCGACATCCCCGCTGTCAGCGGGTTTGGAGCGGTGAGAGGTTTTCTTTTCAATTCCGATACAGCTTGCCCTCACAGGCCAGGATCTGGTCAAGGATCATCCGGGAGACCCTTGCACCATACACCATAGCCGGGTGGCCGTCGTACTCGATGATATCATGGAAGTCTTTGTTCATCAGCACGATGACGTATTCGCCGTAGGGGGTATGGATGATGCCGCCGTCGTTGCGGCAGGCGTTCATGCTGCCGCTCTTGCTGGCCACCCAGATCAGCTCCGGCTCGCCGGTCTCCTCGCAGTCCAGGTAGAACTGGGGGAAATCGTGGGTGAGCATGGTGTTGTAGTGCTGCTGGCGGAAGATGGCCAGCATCTCGGCGCTGGCCTCGGCGCTGACGAGGGTGCCCTTGGCCACCTGCGCAAACAGGGAAGCGTAATCCCGGGGCGTGGTGGTGCCCAGCTTCTCATAGCGGTCAAAGTGGAGGGGGTTGTGGAGCACGGTGTGGGCAAAGCCCAGCTCTTTGATGCAGGCGTTGATGGTATCCAGCCCCAGATAATCAATGACCATGTTGGTGGCGATGTTATCCGAGCAAATGATCATCATGGTGGCCGTGTCTTTCACCTTGAGCTTTGCTCCCACGCCCAGAGCCCGCAGCATTCCGGAGCCGTCCACAAAGTGCTCCGGTTGATACTCGATCTCCTCGGTCAGGCTGACCTTGCCCCGGCTGGCCTGTAAATACAGCACCGCCAGGATATAGGCCTTGATGGTGGAGGCCGTTTCAAACTCCTCGTCGGCTCCCATCTCCACGGTGTGGCCCTGCAGGTCGTCCACAAAGACGCTCATTTTGCCCTGATAGGAGTACAGCTCGGCAGCGATTCGCTTTTCCAGCGTCATATTCTGATCCATTTTGGAATATCCTCTCTTATTTTTACAGATTGTCCTCAAAGAAGCGCTGTGCGTTCCGGTAGAAGACGCGCTCCACCTCGTCCTCGGTGAAGCCCTCGCGGCGGAGCGCCTCGGCCAGCAGGGGCAGCTTGGAGCAGTCGTCCATCTCCAGCTCGCCGCCGATGCCGTCAAAATCGCTGCCCAGACCAAGGATCTCAATGCCGCCCACGTTCTTAAAGTGCGCCGCGTGCTTTGCCATCAGGGCCACGGTGCTGCGGCAGAGAGACTCTTCCGGCTGGTTGTCCAGGAAGCCCGAGCAGTAGTTCAGGCCCACCAGGCCGCCCCGCTCTGCCATGGCCCGGATCATCTCATCGGTCAGGTTGCGGCAGTGGGGTGCCAGAGCGCGGCAGTTGGAATGGCTGGCTGCAAAGGGACGGGTGCTGTGCTCGGCGATGTCCCAGAAGCCCTTATCCGAGAGGTGGCTCACATCTGCAATGATGTGCAGCCGCTCCATCTCGGCCAGGAACTCGAAGCCCTTTTCTTTCAGGCCGGTCTTCGTATTGGGTTGGCAGGGCCAGATGGTATCCGTGTCGGCTCCCGGCACCACATTGGGGCTGGCCAGCTCGTTTTCGTGGTTCCAGGTCAGGGTCATCATCCGGACGCCCAGCTCATGCATGAGCCGCAGCACGCCCAGGCTGCCCTTGCAGCAGCCGCCCTCTTCAATGGTCAGCATTCCGCTGATCTTGCCCGCCTCCGCATTCTTGCGGAGATCCTCCGGCTGATACACCGGCGCGATAAAATCGCTGTACTTTGCCATGATCCGCTTGAAGATGTCGATCTCCTCCAGCGCCGCCACCAGCGGGTCCTGCCCCGGGCGGGCCAGGTTGACAAAGGCTGCAAAGCACTGCAGCATGTAGTCCCCTTTTTGCAGCTTTTTCAGGTCGATCTGTAAATCGTTTTCCGCAAAGCTCTTGGGCTGGCCTGCCTCCTCGGCATACCGCAGCTCACTGAGCGTGTCGCAATGTAAATCAAAGACTTTCATAATATCCGCCTTCCGTTCTCAAAAGATACTTCCCACCGCATTCAGGCACTTGACCAGATCTTCCCGGTAGAGCGGGTCCGCCGGGTCCAGACTGTTGAGCACCACGCCGCCGCTGACCGCGGCTCCCGTGGAGTGGATATACCGCCCGCCGCCAAGGTAGAGCGCTACATGCCCCGGGAAGAAGAGGGCGTCGCCCGGCTTCTTTTCCTCAAAAGGCACCTCGTGCATGGGCCAGCCCTCCACGATGCTGGCATCCCGGTAAATGAGGACGCCGCACTGCATGTAGGCGCTGCTGACAAGGCCCGAGCAGTCAATGCCCCGGCCGGATTTGCCGCCCCAGCGGTACTCCGTGCCCATGTATTTCTTGGCCTGCTCACAGACGGCGGCACGGAACACCTCCTCGCTGCCGCCGTACCAACGGTTCAGGGCTTCCTGCACCAGCTCTGCGGCGGGGATGCCTTTCTGCTTTGCCAGCGCCTCGTCAAAAGGCAGACCCTCTTCCTGCGAGAACACGGCGCTCATCTCATACCGCACCGGTTCCAGCGCCACATCCCGGACATAGCCAACGCGGCCATCCACCAGCCGCACCTTGGCCCAGCCCTTGTGGGCCTCGGCCTCCTCGGGCGCTTCCGCCACCCGGCGCAGCAGGCCGCCCCGCTCCAGCTCCATCATCCGGACGCCCTGCACCTTGGGCAGGTTGAGGACATCGGTGGCCCGTCCCGCCAGGACCATCGGCTCCGCGAGGTAGTCCCGCAGGGGAGCTTCCTCGATAAACTGCAGCTCCCGGGTAAAAACATAGCCGTGGTAGCCGTAAAAGCTGACCACCTCGGCCACATCCGGGGCCAGATGGACACCGGCCGCCGTCACGCCGCCGGGGGCAGTGCGCACCTGACAGGCCTGCCCGTAAAGCCCCTCATCGCCAATGGTGGAGACCGGCCCCGTTTCGCCCTCCTTGATGGGCTGAGGCAGATCGTAAATGGTGCCTACCGGCACGGAAAACAATGCGTATTTCATGTTTCGCTCCCCTCCAGCAGCTGCAGCAGCTCGTCCGGCCGCATGGACAGGATGGCGCCATCCGCCGTCCCGGTCACGGTATCGGCCAGCGACTGCTTGGCCTGCTGCAATTCCACGATTTTTTCTTCAATGGTGTCCTGCGCAATGAGTTTATACACCTGCACCGGGTTCTGCTGCCCGATGCGGTAAGCGCGGTCGGTGGCCTGATTCTGAGCCGCCACGTTCCACCACGGGTCGTAGTGGATGACGATGTCGGCCGCCGTCAGGTTGAGGCCGGTGCCGCCTGCCCGCAGCGAGATGAGGAAGACACTCACCTCGCCGCCGTTGAACCGGCGGACCAGCTCCGCCCGCACGGGCTTGGGCGTGGAGCCCTGTAACGTGAAGTGGCTGATGCCCTCTTCGTCCAGCCGTTTGGCCAGCAGCTCCAGCATGGAGGTAAACTGGCTGAACAGCAGGATACGGTGTCCGCCCTCCACAGCGGAGGCCACCAGCTCGATGCAGGCGGCCAGCTTGGCGCTACCGCCCTCCCAGCCGTCCACGATGAGGCGGGGGTCACAGCAGATCTCCCGCAGCCGCATGAGAACGGCGAACACCGCCATTTTGTCCTCCGGCTTTGCCGCCTGCAGCTTGTCCCGGGCGTCCACCACCGCTGCCAGATAGAGCTTGCGCTGCTCCTCCTCCAGCTCAATCCGGTGGATGTTCTCGGTCTTGGGGGGCAGCTCTTTCAGCACGTCGGCTTTCATCCGGCGGAGGAGGAACGGCCCGGTCAGCTGGTTCAGCCGGCGGGCGGCAGCCTTGTCGTCCTCCTGCACGATGGGCTTTTCAAACCGGGTGCAGAAGCTCTTATAAGGCGGCAGATAGCCCGGCATCAGGAACGAGAAGATGCTCCACAGCTCTCCCAGCCGGTTTTCCACCGGGGTGCCCGTCAGTGCAAACCGCACCCGGCTGTTGATCTGGCAGACAGCCTTGTATTTCTGGGTGGTGTGGTTCTTGATGGCCTGGGCCTCATCCAGGATGCAGGCGTAAAACGCCTGCCCGGCGTACAACTCTTCATCCCGCCGGAGCAGGTCGTAACTGGTCACCACCACATCGGCGCTGCCCCACTGTTTTGCCAGCGCGGCCCGGTGGGCGGCGTCGCCGTCCACGACCAGGCAGTGTAATTCCGGCGTGAACTTCTGGCATTCCTCGGCCCAGTTGAGCACCAGCGACGCCGGGCAGACGATGAGGCTGGGCAGAACGCCCTCGTCTTTCGGTTTGCCGGGCCGTTCCTGCCCGTTTTCTTTCATGGCCAGCAGGTAGCTCAGCACCTGCACCGTCTTGCCCAGGCCCATATCGTCTGCCAGGATGCCGCCCATGCCGTAGCCATCCAGCGTCCGCAGCCAGCGGTAGCCGTCCCGCTGGTATTTTCGCAATACTTTTTGTAAGGATGCAGGCGGAGTATACTCACTGTCTTTCACCGCATGGAAGCTCCGGCTGATCCGCCGGAACGCGTCGTCCCGGTTGAAGCGGATGCCGTTCTGGCCCGAGAGGGCCCCGTCCAGGCTGGGAGCCCGGTACAGCGGCAGCTGGGTGTGCCCCTGTCCGAGCTTCGCGCCCGAGAGTTCCAGCGTCTCGTTCAGCTCGTCCAACCCCTCCAGCGAGTCGTCCAGCCGGAGCAGCCGCCCGTCTTTCAGGCGGTGATACCGCTTTTTCTGGTGGAGCGATTTGAGCAAGGCCCGCAGCTCCCCCACCGGGAACTCCCCGGTGTCCACTTCCAGGTCCAGCACGCTCCCATGCACCGACACCCCCACCGCAATCTTGGGCGGGGCGGCCTGCAGATTGCGGAATGCATCGCTCAGGTAGACCTCCCCCTCTGTCAGCAGGGCAGGCACGCCCTCTTCCAGAAAGGTGTAGACCATTTCTTCGTCGTCGGTGCTGTACTGGGCGGCATTGCCGTCCCCGCCGGGCTGCAAGTAGGTTCCCAGCAGCCGCGCGGCCCGCTTTTCGGCCCTGGCATCCCGCAGCAGGCCACCCGGGACCGGGGCAAAGGGTGTCACTTTTTCCTCCCCGTACAAAAACTCGGCGTGGGCCGAGACGGCTCCCATCCGGGGCGCGTCCAGATAAAACTGCACCACCGGTTCCAACGGAATTTCGTCATGCGCAAGCTGGTGCGCGGCGCTACCTACACTCCCTGCTTTGGTGCCTA
>JABLTM010119020.1_pt1 | contig 10059 bp, 10 predicted proteins | sample 7160121 | NCBI WGS metagenome assembly JABLTM01 (sample SAMN14651224, study PRJNA627086) | human gut metagenome | isolation source: feces | host: Homo sapiens | reverse complement strand
TTAGTTCAAGGGAACAGCATCCCGGAATTAAAATTAAAAACAAATAACATTAACATATCATTAATAGGAGGATATTAATATGAGCAAGAAACATTATGCAGACAGAAATTTAAAATTTGAGACATTACAGTTACATGTAGGACAGGAAACACCTGATCCGGTTACAGATGCGAGAGCAGTTCCAATCTACCTTACTTCATCATATGTGTTCCATAACAGTGAGCATGCGGCAGACAGATTCGGACTCAGAGATGCAGGAAATATTTATGGCAGACTGACAAACCCTACAGAGGATGTATTTGAGAGAAGAATTGCAGCACTCGAGGGTGGTGTGGCAGCACTTGCTGTTGGTTCCGGAGCAGCGGCACTCACATATGCTTTCCAGGCAGTAGCACACGCAGGTGACCATATCGTTGCAGCAAAGAATATCTACGGCGGTACATACAATCTCTTGGCACACACACTTCCTGATTACGGAATTGAGGCTACATTCGTAGATCCATTCGATTATGATGGAATCAAGGCTGCCATCAAAGAGAATACAAAAGCTATTGAAATCGAGACACTCGGAAATCCAAACTCAGAGGTAGTAGATATCGAAAAAATTGCAAATATCGCTCATGAGGCAGGAATCCCACTTATCGTAGATAATACCTTTGCTACACCATATCTTGTCCGTCCGATTGAGTACGGTGCTGATATCGTGGTTCACTCAGCAACAAAGTTCATCGGTGGACACGGAACAACAATTGGTGGAGTTATAATTGACAGCGGTAAATTCGACTGGACACAGAATGATAAATGGCCATGGCTTGTAGAGCCAAACGTATCATACCACGGAGTAAGCTTTGCAAAGGATTGCGCACCGGCAGCATTTGCGACATATATCAGGGCAATTTTACTTCGTGATACAGGAGCAACAATTTCGCCTGTTCATTCATTTATCTTCCTTCAGGGACTTGAGACACTTTCGCTTCGTGTGGAGCGTCATGTTGAGAATGCACTCAAGGTAGTTCAGTACTTAAAGGATCAGCCACTCGTAGAGAAGGTTAATCATCCATCTATTTCAGAGGATAAAGAGCAGCAGGAACTTTACAAGAAATACTTCCCTAACGGAGGCGGCTCTATATTTACATTCGAGATTAAGGGTGGAGCAAAGGAAGCGCAGAAATTTATTGACAATCTTGAGCTTTTCTCACTGCTTGCAAACGTAGCTGATGTTAAGTCACTTGCTATACATCCGGCTTCTACCACACACTCAGAGTGCAATGAAGCAGAGCTCTTAGATCAGGGCATCAAGCCAAACACAATCCGTCTTTCAATCGGAACTGAGAATGTGGATGATATAATTGAGGATCTTGATGAGGCATTTAAGGCACTTGCAGAGTAAACGGTTTTGTATGATAAATACTCCTTAAACGAATAAATAGTGATCATTATAAAAGGAACCGGAAAATATTAATCCGGTTCCTTTTATTGTGCCATGAAATATCATGGATTGGATTTTTTTGCGAACATCTTGACAACCTTTTAACAATTATTGATATTCGAGAAAAATAAGTATATTATAGTCAGTGGTGTGAAACCAGATATAGTTTTAAATAATAAATAATATACATAAAGGAGACATTATCATGTTTGGATTTGGTCAGTTAATCGAAATATTAAAGAAAGACCCAAAGAAAATCGTATTCACAGAGGGAGAGGATCCACGTATCCTTGAGGCAGCTTCGCGTTTACTTGCAAGCAACTTCTTACATCCTATCCTTGTCGGAGATCCTGAGAAGATTAGTGCAAGCGCTGAGAAGAGCGGTTTCAATATCCGTGGAGCAGAGATTATAGATCCTATGAACTTTGACCGTATGGATGAGATGGTTGAATTATTCTGCGAGCTTCGTAAGAGCAAGGGTGTTACACCGGAGCAGGCTAAGGGAATTCTTTCATCAGCTAACTACTTTGGAACAATGCTTGTAAAGATGGGTATCGCAGACTCACTTCTCGGAGGAGCTACATACTCAACAGCAGATACAGTTCGTCCGGCATTACAGCTTATCAAGACAAAGCCTGGCAACACAATCGTATCTTCATGCTTTATCCTTGTTCGTCCATCTGCAACAGGTGAGAATGAGGTGCTTGCAATGAGCGACTGTGCTATAAACATCCATCCTACAGAGGACGAGCTTGTTGAAATCGCAGGAGAATCAGCAGAGTGTGCTAAGATATTCGGTATCGATCCAAAGGTTGCATTCTTAAGCTACTCAACACTTGGCTCAGGAAAGGGCGAGGATGTTGACAAGATGAGAAACGCAGCTCACAAGGCAAGAGAGAAATATCCAAATCTTCCAATCGAGGGAGAAATCCAGTTTGACGCAGCAGTTGCACCACGTGTAGCCCGCACAAAGTGCCCACAGTCTGAGGTTGCGGGTCATGCAAATACATTTATCTTCCCTGACATCAACGCAGGAAATATCGGATACAAGATTGCACAGAGACTTGGTAATTTCGAAGCATACGGCCCAATCCTTCTTGGACTCAATGCTCCAATCAATGACCTTTCTCGTGGATGTAATGCAGGAGAGGTTTACTCAATGGCTATCATCACTGCAGCACTTGCATAAGACATTTAATGGACTATTCCCATTTTAATAAAGACCGCTCCGGTTTGTCCGGGGCGGTCTTTTATTTGAAAAAAGTTACTGAAAATAATATCTTGGCGCAACAGAAGAAATAAGGTATACTATAGTTAAAAACTAAAATACAGAGCAATGACAGTTGACAATAACATGAGGTATTGTATCTGATAGAAAGAGAGACGATATATGAGAGTAGGAATGGGCTATGATGTGCACAAGCTTGTTGAGGGCAGAGATTTGATTTTAGGAGGAGTGAAGGTTCCGCATACACTCGGGCTTTTAGGTCATTCGGATGCCGATGTACTGTTGCATGCGATAATGGATGCACTCTTGGGTGCAGCGGCACTTGGAGATATCGGAAAGCATTTCCCGGATACAGACCCGGCATATGAGGGTATTTCGAGTCTTAAGCTTTTAGAGCATGTGAGAGACCTCATTGCAAAAAAAGGCTATGTGATAGAAAACATAGATGCGACAGTAATTGCACAAAAGCCGAAGCTTCGTCCGTATATTGAGCAGATGGAGCAGAATGTGGCTGATACGCTGCAAATCGCAAAGGAGCAGGTAAATATAAAGGCAACGACCGAGGAGTGGCTTGGTTTTACAGGCCGCGAGGAGGGGATTGCATCACAGGCAATCTGCTCACTTACAGGTCTCTATGAAGCAAGTATGCAGGTCGGAGGCGGATGCAGCGGCTGCGGAGGCTGTCAGGCCGATTGATTTGAATATATAGGGAAAACATGCTAAAATAAAAAGATAATTATAAATCATCCAAAAGGAGATATAAATAATGGAGAACAATTTCAAGTTTTACAATACACTCACAAGACAGATTGATACTGTTGTTCCGCGTGTTGACGGCAAAATCGGCATGTATACATGTGGACCTACAGTTTACCATTTTGCACATATCGGAAATATCCGCTCATACATCATGGAGGATGTGCTTGAGAAGGCACTTCGCTATGTGGGCTATGATGTAAAGCGTGTCATGAATATCACTGATGTGGGACATCTCTCAAGCGACGGAGATACCGGAGAGGACAAGATGTTAAAGGGCGCAAAGCGTGAGCATAAGAGCGTCATGGAGGTGGCAAAGGAGTACACGGACGCCTTTTTCAAGGATTTCACGGCTGTACACAACAGGATGCCTGATGTCGTAGAGCCTGCAACCAACTGTATTCCGGAGTTTATTAATATGGTGGAGGTACTTATCGAGAAGGGCTATGCCTATTTTGCCGGAGGCAATGTATATTTCGATACATCAAAGCTTGATGATTATTTTGTGTTCTCTTCAGCAGTAGAGAAGGAACAGCTTCAGGTTGGAGTGCGAGATGATGTCGAGGAGGATGTAAACAAGAAGAATAAAAATGATTTCGTACTCTGGTTTACACAGTCTAAGTTTGAGGACCAGGCTCTTAAATGGGACAGCCCATGGGGCGTCGGATATCCTGGCTGGCATATAGAGTGCTCATGTATCAGCATGAAGCATCTCGGAGAGTACGTGGATATCCACTGTGGCGGTGTGGACAATATTTTCCCACATCACACCAATGAGATTGCACAGTCAGAGAGCTATCTGGGACACGACTGGTGCAAGTACTGGTTCCATGTCAATCACTTGAATGACAGAGCCGGCAAGATGAGCAAGTCGAAGGGTGCAATCCTCACAGTTTCGGTGCTTCAGGAGAAGGGCTACAATCCGCTTGCCTACAGATTCTTCTGCTTACAGTCACACTACAGAAAGCCTCTTGAGTTTTCGTTTGATGCGCTCGACAATGCAGTTGCGGCATACAATAAGATTGCAAAGCGTGTGGCAGAGCTTAAGGATGAGGGTGATATTGATGAGACAGCTTTTGCTGACTTTAAGGAGAAATTTACTGATGCAGTTTCAAATGATTTGAATACATCAATGGCTATAACCATAGTGTATGATGTGCTTAAGGCTGATATCTCAGACAGGACAAAGCTTGCACTTATCGATGACTTTGAGCAGGTACTTGATCTGGGACTTAGGGAATCAGGAAAGGTCTTACTTGAGGCATCGTCATCTGTAGACAGTGAGCTTGAGGCATTTATCAATGATAAAATTGCAGAGCGTGCAGCCGCTAAAAAGGCAAAGGATTTTGCGACAGCCGATGCCATAAGAGATGAGCTTCTGGCAAAGGGGGTTGCCATAAAGGATACCAGAGAGGGAGTAAAATGGGAGCTTGTATAGTATGAAGATAGACTCATATATTAAGGAACAGTTTGGAATAAAGGATGTTGATATAAGGACATACTCGCCGCTTACACTTGCATATATCGGTGATGGCATATTTGATATTGTCATCCGCTCAGTTGTGGTGGGAAAAGGCAATACAAAGGCAAATCTGCTTCATAAGCACACAAGCAATATAGTAAAGGCACATACGCAGGCTCTCATGATAGAGGCACTTTTACCTCATCTGACAGAGGAGGAGAGTGATGTGTATCACAGGGGGCGCAATGCCAAGTCACCTTCCATGGCAAAAAACGCTACAATGGCTGATTACAGGAAAGCTACAGGGCTTGAGGCGGTCATGGGCTATCTTTATCTGAAGGATGATTTTGAGAGGGTTGTTTCACTCACTAAGCTTGGAGTGGAGCTTTTAGGAATTGAAATATAGCACAAAATAAGAGGAAAATATGGATAACAACAATAAAGAAAAATTTCATGAGAATTATATAGAGGGCAGAAATGCTGTGCTAGAGGCTTTCCGTTCAGGAAAGACAATAGACAAGCTTTTTGTGCTTGACGGCTGTCAGGACGGACCAATAAAGTCAATCACAAGAGAGGCCAGAAAGCATGATGCAATCATAAACTATGTTGCAAAGGAAAGACTTGATCAGATGTCTGAGACAGGCAAGCATCAGGGTGTCATTGCAGTTTCAGCAGCATATGAGTATGCCGAGGTTTCGGACATACTGGAAAATGCCGAAAGAAAGGGCGAGCCGCCTTTTATCATCATACTTGACGGTATAGAAGATCCACATAATCTTGGTGCAATAATCCGTACCGCAAATCAGGCGGGTGCACATGGCATCATCATACCAAAAAGGCGTGCAGTGGGACTTACTCCTACAGTGGCAAAGACGTCTGCAGGTGCGATAAACTATACACCTGTTGCCAAGGTTACCAATATCTCAAATACTATAAAGGAGCTTAAGGAAAAGGGCATGTGGTTTGTATGTGCTGATATGGGTGGCACTACCATGTATGACTTAAACCTCACAGGTCCTATAGGTCTTGTAATAGGCAATGAGGGTGACGGAGTCAGCAAGCTTGTAAAGGAAAACTGTGATATGACAGCTTCTATTCCTATGGTGGGCGATATTGACTCACTGAACGCATCGGTTGCGACAGGCGTGCTTGCATATGAGATAGTCAGACAGAGACTTAAGAGTGGAAAGTAGATTGCATGTCGCGAGATGAGTGGTGTGTATTATGAATTGTATATTTATAGAATAGGAAGCATATAGTGGAAGATTACAGCGCATATACGGATGAAGAGCTTATTATGAGGCTTCATAATGACAAAAATGACCATGGTGACAACAATGAAATCATGGACTATATATTGGAAAAGTATAAGCCGCTTGTGCGTAAAAAGACAAATGCACTCTACCTGATAGGCGGTGAGAATGATGACCTTATTCAGGAGGGCATGATAGGCCTGTTTAAAGCGGTCAGAGACTATAAGAGCGACAAGGAAGCATCTTTCTACAGCTTTGCACAGCTATGCATCACAAGGCAGCTTAGCTCGGCGCTTGAGGCTTCAAACCGAAAGAAACATATGCCGCTTAACACATATATATCCTTTTCGCAGAGTGACAGTGATGGGACAGAGTTTGAAGAAATACTGCAAGATGATATTGCAAGTCCTGAGCAGCTTCTCATAGAGAAGGAAAAATTTAAGGAATTTAAGGAACAATTGTGGAATAAACTGAGTAATATGGAGAAAAAAGTGCTACAATTGTATCTGGAAGGAAATAATTATACATCGATAGCGCATATGCTCGGAAAATCAGATAAATCAATTGACAATGCACTATCCCGTATCAGACAAAAGCTAAAAAGAAAGTAGGTGAAGCTTGTTATGGAGTTTTCAAGAATAGGTGAACACACTATAAAATGTGTTATTTCAGAAGAAGAAATATATGATCTGGGATATACAATGGATGAAATTATGAGCAATGGCGAGCGCACCCAGGAATTCATGAACCAGATATTTGACATGGCTTCAGAAGAGTTTGGAACTGATTTTAATTCGGGAATCAAGACTGTGAGAGCAGATTTTTTGGCGGATCACACACTTTCTCTGACATTTTCTGAACATCCTGCTACTGAGGGCATGATGGAGCATCTTAAGGATATCGTTAATGGATTGCTTAATTCGCTGCCGGTCGAGGCTGCAGAGAATGAGAAAAATAAAAAAGGCAGGACAACTGCAAAAAAGCAGGATATGGTGTCTGTTGTAATGTTCATTTTTGAAAAATTTGATGTGGCTGTCAGATTTGCAAAGATGATTAAAGGACTGCCAATGCCATTCTCACAGCTTTTTAAGTTTGAGGGAGAGTACTTTATGAGCATGGATTTATCGGGCTATGATGAGCATGAGCTTGAAAAGATGTCTGTCATAGCAGATGAGTATGCAGATGATATCATTGCAGGGGCTGACAAAAGGGCTTTTCTTATGGAGCATGCAAAGGTTATTCTTGATGACAAGGCTATTGAGAGTCTTGCGCAGCTGTGAATGTACTGAACAGTTACAAAAATATAATAAAAACAAGGTCTGTCAGTTATACTGACAGACCTTGTTTTGTATGTAAATATTATCCAAGTACTTTTCTGATTGACTCGATAACACGGTCAGCCTGAAATGGCTTAACGATGAAATCCTTGGCACCTGACTGGATAGCGTCAATAACCATAGACTGCTGTCCCATAGCAGAGCACATAACGCATGTAGCATTTGGGTCAGCTGCTTTAATTTCTTTTAAAGCCTGGATGCCATCCTTATTTGGCATAGTGATGTCAAGTGTTACAAGATCAGGCTTGAGCTCATTGTACTTTGCAACTGCCTCATTTCCGTCAGCAGCCTCGCCTGCAATCTCGAATCCACCCTTTGTAAGGATATCCTTCAGCATCATTCTCATAAATGCTGCATCATCAACTATTAAAATTCTAGCCATTTTGTTAAACCTCCTGTTTGATAATCTGTTTTACTATGCTTATTGGATACAACTGTAAGAGATCACTGTCTATTAAATCTCCAACAGTCAGCCTGAATGTCACCTTGACAATATCTGTTCCGTTACACAACTCGTCCGGTATATCAAAGGTCTTCTGATAACTTGAATTGATAAGCGGAAAACCTATGTCGGTTGGCTCGTTTAAGAGCGAAGACATTGATGTAGCTATTGTACCACACATCTGGTTCATAGCCTCCGATATGGCGGAAAGTGTGATTTCATCAAGTGTCATATCAGAAACATTACTTCCGTTGCCTCCCATCATGAGATTGGCAATAACCAATGCATCATTTAATTTTATAATAAGTAGGTTGGTTCCGTCAAGTCCTTTTGTGTAAGGAACCTTAATTAAAATTCGATCATCATGATCGAGAGCATCCTCTTTTTTCAAAACCTCTACAATCGGAGTCGTAATATTTGTCGGTTTTTGTAGAATCATGCTCAGTGTTGTGGCTGCATTGCCTATGCAGATATTGGCTACTTCGCCTATGATATCGGCATTTTCCCGAGATATATTTTGCATTATTTTATCCTCCATATGACTGTGGTACCTATTTCCTAACATATATTATATCAGAGTTTTTAAAAATATCAAAGGAAATGTTTAATTTTTTTGAATTTATGTTAAAATAGTTTCAAAAGGAGATTACAATATGGGTGAAACAGAATATTCAGAAGCATTAAAGCTGGGAAAAAAAGAATACAGGGCAAGGATAGCTAAAGGACAGTTTCCTTATCTGCCAGTGCTTGATGAAATCTTATCAGAGGCAGATATTCAGACAGAGCAGAATATGGGGCTGGTCCATGTGCCTTTGGATTTCGTTGTAGGAACAAGCACCATGGGCAGGACATATTCATTTGCGGCAAATTTTATGCCGATATTGGACTGGGAAACCGAATTTGCAGTGAAGTGGTCTAATCTGTCAGATGCACAGATGAATGAGGGAATCAGAGATCCAATCAAGGCATTTGAGTACATGAACAGGTATTATGTGCTTGAGGGCAATAAGAGGGTCAGTGTACTCAAGTACTTCAACGCCGTTTCGATTCCTGCAATTGTGACCAGAAAGATTCCAAAGCTGTCGGATGATTATGATGTGAGGCTTTATTATGAGTATATGAAGTTCAATGAAATCACGGGGCTTTGCTCGGTGGAGTTTACGAAGCTGGGCAATGCTGATAAGCTTCTTTCGCTTGTTGGAAAAGAGGGCAGATGGGATGATGAGACCAAGGAAAAATTTGCCAAGGTAATGTTTGATTTTTCAAAGGTCTATAATTTCCGCGGTGGTGACAGGCTGGACATTAAGCTGGGTGATGCTATTACAGTATTTATGGAGGTCTTTGGCATGGATGCCATGCTTGAGATGTCTGAGAATGATTACAACAAAAACGTCATCAATACATGGAAGGAGTTTGCGGCAGAAGGGGAAAAGCACAAGATAAATCTGGTGCTGGATCCGAAAAAGGTGCAGACCAAAAAGAGTCTGCTCAATTATCTGATTCCTCAGACACCGAAGAAGCTTAAGGTGGTATTTTTGTATCCGAGAGAGCCAAAAACATCTGCGTGGCTGTATTCGCATGAGCTTGGGCGTATGTATCTTGATGAAACCTTTTCAGACAAACTGGAGACAGAATATGTGGCAGGTGTGGATGAGAACAATGTGGAGCAGGTGCTTGAGGATATTATAAAGGCAGGTGCCGATATAATTTTTTGTGTGGGACCGCAGATGATGCCAAACAGCTTAAAGGTGGCTGTTGAGCATCCGGAGGTTTATATACTCAACTGTTCGCTGAATGCGCCTCATCCTTATATCAGAACATACTATGGACGTATGTATGAGGCAAAGTTTCTCGCAGGAATGATAGCAGGAGCTGTCATAGACAATGAAAGGGTTGCATATATTGCAGACTACCCGATATATGGCATGATTGCCAATATCAACGCGTTTGCTCTGGGAGTTGCAAGTGTGAATCCAAGGGCAAAGGTATATCTGGCATGGTCAAAGACAAAGGATTATGACAGGAATAAATTCCTTGAAGAAAATGACCTCCATTATGTATCAGATCAGGATATTATCACTCCGAATGACGCGTCCAGATATTTTGGCCTGTATAAGCTGCAGGATGGACAGGCATTAAACCTTGCTATGCC
>JABLTM010062417.1_pt1 | contig 10070 bp, 7 predicted proteins | sample 7160121 | NCBI WGS metagenome assembly JABLTM01 (sample SAMN14651224, study PRJNA627086) | human gut metagenome | isolation source: feces | host: Homo sapiens | reverse complement strand
CGCCGCCGACTACGTGACCGCTACGGTCGATGAGGACGGCATTGCCCGGGCGCTGGGGCATCTGGGTATTCTGGACGATTGAGTTTGAATTTATCGAAGATATGAGCTTGATTCTATGTGTCGAGACCGGTACGGACGTTTGTTCGGTCGGTATTGCAAAGGACGGGGAGCTGCTTTCGCTGCGCGAGAGCGACGAGGGGCGCGACCATGCCCGCAAGGTCGGCGTGTTCGTCGACGAGCTTTTGCGCGAAACGGGCATTGCGCCCGATGAACTGGATGCCGTGGCCGTGGGCAAGGGCCCCGGCTCCTATACGGGGCTGCGGATCGGCGTTTCGTTCGCCAAGGGGCTGTGCTACGGGGTGCGTAAGCCGCTGGTGGCCGTCGGGTCGCTCGATGCGCTGGCCGAAGTGGCGCTCGAAGACTACGAAGCCGGATTATCAAATTTAGCGAATTTGATACGACAGATCAATACGGAAATATCCGGCTCTTTTCTCCCGGTCGGTAACCTTCAAAATTATGATGGAGTTTTAAAAGCCCCATTCTATTTTTTTGATTTCGCTCAATATTATCAATCATTATCAGATGAAAATACATACAATGCACTTCAAGAATGTATCAGCCAATGTGTGGTTTACAAAAGAAATACTCCTTTTTATGCTACGGAAGAAGGAACATTCCCTATCACCGCCTTTTCAGGTATGACCACTTTTATCATGCAGAGAGAACTTAATGACTTGAATGAAGAATATACAAAACTACAATGGTATAAAGATATTAATACACATTAGAGAACATGTATAACACTGATAAACAATGATATAGCAAATTCAGAAGAAGTATATCTTATTGCAGAATAGATAGATTCTAAATACTTTTCAAAGTATCCTTTAAAGGACAGAATGCCAATATATATGGACAGAAACAGGTGATTATCCATTAATAGGAAACGGAAAAACTTGTCATAAGCAGAAAAAACAAATCCTTTATTTGCTTTGTTTGTCATTTACTAATATCTTTGTTTTATCATTCATTCTAGAACCGCAACAAAATATGAAATACCCTATTGGAATACAGAGTTTTGACCAAATCCGTGAAGATGGCTATGTATATGTGGATAAGACCGGTTTGATTTACAACTTGGTAACACAAGGCAAGACTTATTTCTTGAGCCGTCCACGCCGTTTTGGCAAAAGCCTGCTGGTAAGTACCCTTGCCTGTTATTTCCAGGGACGCAAAGATTTGTTTGCCGGACTGGAAATCGACGGATTGGAAAAGGACTGGTATGAGTATCCTATCTTCCGTATAGACTTTAATGGAGGACTGTATACACAACCCGGAATTCTGGAGGCTACCATTGAAGGCTATTTAGGGAACTGGGAAGATATTTATGGCAAGAATCCCAATTATACAACCATAGGAACCCGTTTCATTGAAATACTTCGCCGGGCTTATGAACAGACAGGGCGGCGTGCGGTGGTTCTGATTGATGAATATGACAAACCTATTTTGGATGTATTAGATACGGAAGCTTGTTTTTATGATGATTATGGAAAGCAAGTTCTGTTGGAGAACCATAACCGGGAAATATTGAAATCCTTTTATTCTACCTTTAAAGGAGCCGATCAATACTTGAGATTCGTATTGTTGACCGGAGTAACAAAGTTTTCCCAAGTAAGTGTTTTCAGTGGATTTAACCAGCCTAAGGATATCAGTATGGATGAACGGTACGAAGCCTTGTGCGGTATCACCCAGAATGAGCTGGAAGCATTTTTCGAAGAACCCACCATACAGTTGGCTGCTAAATATCAGTACACAGTGAAAGAAATGAAGGAACTTCTCAGACGGCAATATGACGGATATCATTTTGGAGAGAGGATGACCGACATTTACAATCCGTTCAGCATTCTTAATGCTTTTGACAGTATGGCAATTCGTGATTACTGGTTCTCTACAGGTACTCCCACCTATTTGGTTCGTCTGCTGCAACACAGCCGCGAGCAGATAAACGAACTTGCCGGACGTTATTATGTTCCCTCTTTGTTTGTGGATTATAAGGCTGATGTGGAACAGCCTCTACCCATGATTTATCAGAGCGGATATCTCACTATTAAAGAATATAATAGACGTATGGGAACTTATCTGCTCGATTTTCCCAATAATGAGGTGCGTAAAGGGTTCTTGTCCGTATTGGCAGCACATTATTTGAAACCCGGAGGTGGAGAGGTCAACAGTTGGATTATCGATGCTGTTACTTGCCTTGAGCAAGGGAACACCTCAGCTTTTTGTGATTCTCTGACCGCCTTTCTTGCAAGCATCCCGTATGACTCTCACGCTTCCTTGAAGGAATTGGATATGACTGAGAAACATTTCCAATACACTTTTTATCTGATTCTCCGTTTGATAGGAGTTTATTGCCGTGCAATCCATTGTGAGAATCGCCAGAGCTTCGGACGAGTGGACTGCATATTGGAAATGGACGAATATGTTTACATTTTCGAATTCAAGATGGATGGAACAGCAGAGGAGGCTTTACAGCAAATAGCAGAGAAAGGCTATGCCCGATCTTATTTGACCGATAACCGTAAAATAGTCTGTATCGGGGTGAATTTTTCTTCCCTTACACGTACTGTGGAAGAATGGAAGGAAATAATTTACAGGTAAGATTTAGTCATAGTCAGCCTAAAGCGTTAAACAAAAGATTGCCTTCCACTATTTTTTATGGGAATATACCGGTAAGAATGTTTATGCTGTTGCCGGCATAACACATTTAATTTTCATCTTTTTATCATTTTGTTTTTCTTTTTGCTAAGAATGAATTATTTTCGCAGCCGAACACAAGTTTAATTTCTTACCGACAATAAGCAGACATGCTTTAATCCTCAACCAATTCAACTTGTCCTCATTTTAATTTTAACGGATAAGCTGATGTTTTGTCCCTCACTATTATAAAATAAAAGAATGAAAAGATCACTGTATGTATCGCTATTGACGATCATGTACTTCTCTGCCTGCCAAGGTAGTGAGGAACTAGAGCAATCACAAGAAAAAGAGTACACGGTATCCATTATGGCAAGAATCGGGAAAACAGTTTCCGGGGCACGCTACTTGCAAGATCATGAAAATGCCATCGCTAGTTTTAGTAAAACCGATGATATAGGTGTTTTTATGGACAATGACAGTGCCGTCCGCTGGATATTCGATGGAACTTCCTGGACTACAGAAAAGAGTGTCTTTTGGAAAGATAAAAACCAGGAACATACTTTTTACGCATATTATCCCCACTCCGGTTCTAAAGCCGAAAGTAAGGAAAATATAAAAATGCCTTCTCTCGACAGCCAGAACGGGACTTGGGAAAATATTGACCAATATGACTTTCTAGTAGCATCCAGGAAGCTTTCCTACGATACCGACCTTGGCAATGTGGCCTTTTCGGGCGATTATTCATTTAAGCACGTTTTGTCACTATTAAAGATAAACATAAAGGGTGAAGGAGATATGGCACAGGCCGTTATTGACAAAATCAGACTTGAAGGAAATGGGTTGACGACCCAAGGATACTACTCCTTTGAAACGAACAGCATCACCATCAGCGAAACTCCCAAGGAAACCTTCCAGATTACTCCGTCACACACCATGAACAATCAGGATGTTTCTTTTTATTTTATCCTGAACGGGGGCGAGAATGACGGAAACATTGATCCGAAAGCCGTGAAAAACCATTCTGTTAATCTCACCATTGAATATACCCGTAACAACAAATATTACATAACACGACGAGACGACCTGTCTCCGGGCTTATTGTCCGGATGTATTCATAAATACAATATTGTAGTAAAAGACGGAAATGTAATTATAACGGGAGGAAGTATTTCGGGTTGGACTCCGGGAAATGAAGAAGAGGATATAGTTATAAATGGAGAAGAAATAAACCCACAAACAAATAATATGTTATGAATTATAGATTAACCGAATTAAAGGTGCTTCTGTTTCTATTGCTGCTGTCTGCTGTTTCTTGCCAACGCCCGATGTATGATGAAGAAGACGATGAAGACGGAGTCTCGCAAACAAATCTTCCTTTAAAGATATCTGCCAGGTCTAGCGGAGAATCCCAGATTAATTATCCGGCCTATATCTATGCGTTTGCAGAGGACGGCAGCTGTTCTGCCAGTCTGAAAATGACAGATAACGCCCAGATTGAAATGAAGTTACCTCCTGCCCGATATACTATTGTTGCAATAGCCGGTTTGGGAGAGGAATATATCGTTCCGAAAGATCCTAGCCTTGATGATGTAATTGTTATGAAAGAAAATAACAGAAGCTCACGCGCGCTAATGATGGGCACTTCAACTGTGACAATTGCCAATAAGAAAAATGTATCTGTTTCTGTAACCCTCTATTATGCTGTATCTTTAGTCAATATCAGTTTGGAAGATATACCGGCAAACGTTAAAAAGGTGAGTTTGCAGATTTCGCCTTTATATTCTTCCCTGTCGTTTACAAGGGAGTATTCCGGCAAAGACAAGAGTACGGAAATTATTTGTGAGTCTGAGCCGGGTGGAATTTGGAGTGCAAAGCCTTTTTATATTTTTCCGGGGAGCGGCTCTCAGACCGTTTTTTCCATAACCTTGGAAGATAATAGTCAGACAAAGACGTTTGGATACACTTTCAAAGGAAAGCCGGAAGCGAACGTGCCATTGAATATCGGGGGCAGCTATTCGGGTGATGTCACGGTAGGAGGCAGTTTGATATCAGGTGAATGGAAGGCTCCGATAGACATCAAATTCAATTTTGGCGGTGCTGATGAAGGTAATGGCGGTAGTGAGCCGCCTTCCATTAATCCGGATCTTTCCGGGCTACCCGAAATTGGCGGTATCTGGAACGGCGGTATTGTAGCTGGCATAGAGAATGCAAGTTCCACAGGGGCGGATATTTTGTTGATGAGTCTGGATGAGTGGAGTGGATTCGCTTCCGATGTGCGGAATATCATACAGGAGGAGGAAGCAGACGGATGGCATCTTCCGACTGAAGAGGAGGCAAAAATATTGCATAAGACGTTCAGCGGATCATCACTGGATGAACTGAATGAAACCATAGAGGGATTAAGAAACGGAGACCCGTTATTGGATATTGAGAAACGGTATGTATATGATCATAACGGGAGCATATATGCATTCGGATTTAAAACCTCATCCAAATTTTTACAGGCAGGGAGTACGGTGAAATATAAAATACGTTTGGTATGCAGCGCTCATTATGATGCCGGATGACCCATTCATATACTAGAAAAGGGCATTCACACTTCTTGACAATATATGCTTGAGAGTGTGAATGCGTCTAATCGACTTCCATACCGGGAATCTCATTTCCATAGATAAATTCTCAATTAATTGAAAGTTAACATTCTACCACCCGGTATACATTTCCCTTGGTGGTATGTACCCGTTCGCCCAGCTGGGGCAGGATACGGCTCAGGCTGTAGGCGGTCATCCCTCTCATGATCGAAGGATGGGCGGCCTTCATACGTTCAAACAGTTGGGTGGCGGAGAGGCTAAGCACTTCCTGCGGATTGTCCTCTTCTGTAGCAAAGCGAAAGCAAAGGCGGAACACCTCTTCTTCGGGTACATGCTTGTAGAATAGGGCATTATGTTGCTGTATAGTCTGTTCCTCTTCTTTATTGAACCAGCTTCGTTCACCGGATAGAAGTTCTGTTTTAAGCTGGGCGTACAATTGCTTATGCTCTACGGACGTGGTGCAGTCTATGGCATGCTTCAGACTGACGCAAAGAAAGCGGCGTGAGCCGGTGCGGTCTACCAGCAAATCCTCCCGGTTGCTGGTGCCGATGAACGAGGCAATACGGGGAAGCGATGAAGCGCTGTGTTTGTAAGCCTTGCGGATATTCAGTGCGGAGGCTTGCATCAGGTTCTTCAGCAAAGGCATTTTGGACGCACCTAGTTTGTCGAATTCATCCAGGTTGATTAATCCGTAGGCAGCCAGCTTGGCTTCGGCGGATGCCGGGGAGCTTAGGTCGTAACTTTCCGTGTAGTAGGATTTCAGCCTATCGGGCATCAGCAGACGGCAGAACGTACTTTTCCCCAATCCCTGGCGACTGCTCACCAGCAGGGGAGCCACACTGTTGGCGCGGTTGTTATCCGGATTGAGCTGCATCCATTGGGCAGAGAGTCCCAGCATCCAACGGTGGAAACCGTTCACCCATACCGGGTCGTCGGACACCCTGCGTGCCAACGCGGACACCCGGTCCGTGCCGTCCCATTCGGGAAGCTGCTCAAAATAGGCAGTAAAGGGATGGTATTCACTGATGCGGCGTGAGCGCACAAAGCGTTGAATGTCCCTGTCCCAACAGTCTATGCCCGTTTCAATAGCCTCCAGACTTAGTGAGTTCATCCATCGTTCGTCCACTTTGGTGTAACGCAGATGAGTATCGGGAATGTTGTTTTCTACACTTGCCACTTCAGTTTCTTCAGTAAGCACATTGAACCGGAAGCGGTAGCGGGAGGTGAGGAAAGCGGTCACTTCCTGCATCAGGGTATGTGATTTCGCTTTCTTGCCAGTATCTTCTGAGGAGATTGGTTCCGCTTTTTTCTGAACATCTTTTTTCAAGTGAGCGGAATCCTTCTCTGTCTTTTCAGTTGAGACTGTCGGATGTGTCCGAGAATCGTCCATACTCCCCGGCAGGTTATCCTTACCGTTTTCAGTGAGAAGAACCTGTGAGTCGGCCATCTCTCTTACTCCGTCTTCGTCCGACACGATGTAGTGGTAACTGCCCGTGGGAGCATTCCCGTCGGTGCGCGGAGTCCAGTTCAATGCCAGAACTACTTGGCCCTCGCGGATATCCAGCGCCAGACGCACGCCGGGTATAGTCCGGCAAAGCGGCATCAGCCCGTTGAGAGCGGATACGAGATCACGACGCGGTGTTCCGTCAATAGGAACAGGGCTTGACAGGAATTTGCTTCCGAAGAAGACTGTTTTGAGAGTAGCGAATACATTCATGAGTTACTTTTTTAAGTTTGGCAAACTACAAATATACAACATAAAAAGGCGTTTGTCAAGAGGGGGCGGAAATATGGCAGATCTTGGTGCAGGATTCGATGAAACTTGGTGCAAGATTTAATGGAACTTGGTGCAAAATTCAATGGATACAGGGCGCAATACATACGTATGTGTAGGCCGATGCTTGCGTATGTGTGACCCGATGCTTATGTACGTGTGGGCTTACACGTTACTAACATACGAGCTGACACGTTACTAATGTTGGGGCTTATACGTTACTAATGTTATTGTTGAATACGCCTTTATGTTTTTAAAATACACCTTGAGCTTTAAAAAATACGTCTTCAACTTTTAAGAAAACATCTTCAGGCTTTTAAAAAACAACTATACGTTTTTAAAACACGCCAGCTTGTTCAGTGCACAGACTTAGCCTGTTCAGCTTACAGACCTAGTCTGTTCCGTGTATTACTCCCCCACTAATCCGATACGCTCCCTTTTCCCCTCATCCTGTCATCTTATGTAATATGCACAGAAAATCAGCCGGTTAAATCTGAAACCATTTCCCCTCACTTCCATTTCAGCCCGTATCGTTTTATTCCTTCACAAAAAATGTGAAAGAGCAGGCTGAAAGGAGGCTGACAGAGCAATGACAGGAGCCCCTTCATAGCCGGAACGCCTATGGGCAGGGAGTTTCAGCGATAGATGAAAGGAGAAAAGGAACAACCGGATTTTATCGCTGAGGCATTTAAAATGAAGATAATCTCAGCATTTCCACCTGCGAATGAACAGATGATCATCCATGTTTTGAGCCTGATTTATGATTGGTATGAAAGATTTATATCTTTCAGGCTATGTAACAATAATCCTCCCGGTATTTCTATACTCAAGATAAATTATATCACAATTCTTGCTGCTCCAAACAGAAGGTATATTTGCAAAATATACAAATGATGCTTCCGGCAACGGAGTAATTCTTTCTTCGCTTTCTTTTTAGGAATTCATCTAACGAACAATTTTATTATATGCAAAACAATTGTGAGGCCTGTTTATGAAACATGTGTTGATATTAAAATAGCAATTACTGTGGAAAATCAACTGTCATCCAACACATTAAAAACACATTAACCAATGCCACTATAATAGCATTACATGATTTCTATTATCTATATGTACTAAAACAATATATTCTGTTAGAAAATCTGACCAGTAAAAAAGAATATTCATCTCCTGAAAGCCGAGTTCTGTTCCAATTATTAAATAAAATATTAAGCTAATTCAATTTAATAAGGACACTTCGTAGAGTGTCCTAAAAAAGCATAGGTTTTCTGTATGTCGCAGAAAATGAGTATCTTTAGAGTGTATCTTTCTCATGGACAGCCCCGTCCCTTTTTACAAGGGAAACTACATGTCCTCCAGGGACAAACACATTTTTGTTATCGCATAATGTGGAAGTACCTTATGTTTAAGGTGTTCCACTTTCTTCTCCAGCAAATCCGGTTTATAGTTCTTTTTCTGGCGTTTGATCTCTACGGCAACCGCCTTATCTTTTTCCAGGCATAGGGCTACAATGTCAATTTCATATGCATCGCCTTTTAACTCCCACCAAGAGCCTATATCTTTATAAAGGAAACTTTCTGCAAACTTCTGCTTAAAATAACGCTCCAACATTTTTCCGGAATAAGTGGGATAGTCAGCCTTGATAATGGAACGTAATGCCATATAATTCTTTATTTCAATGAGAGAGCGGTTTTTATCAAAATAGTTAAACCAGAAACTGATAAAGTTATCCTGTATTTCATATCGGATAGCCAGTGTTCCCTCCTTTGATAGAATAGGGCGTTGGCGTACAATGATATTGTAATCTTCAATCAGTCTTCTCAAATAACCGCCAATGCTTTTATTCCCTAAAGCCGCTTCTATTTCTGCCTGTGTATTTTTGCCATTTGCTATGGCACTTAAAATAGAAAAATAGGTCGCATAATTTTTGCCGAATTCTTCTATTAAAAGATTCTTTCCTTCATCTGTAAACGGGGAGTTATCACGGACCATGAAGTCGATCATTCCATTGATGTTCAATATACGATTGTCACAAAACAATTCAACATATTTGGGTATACCTCCGGTAAATGTATACAATGCCAACAAATCGTCATTCGTATATGTTGGATAATAATCATACATAATTTCTTTAAGTACAGGGAGGCTGAAGGGTGAAAGCTTTATAATATTATCGGCACGCCCAAATAACGGCTCTTTATTATTTTGAAAGATCTTATTCATCAAAGAATAAATGGATCCACAGACAATCAGGTTCATTTTGGTCTCTTTTCTGTAACGATCCCAAATGTTTTGTATATCGCTATAAATGGAATTATTAATATTATAGAACTCTTGAAATTCATCTATAACCAGATTGAATGCCCTTTGTCCCGCTATTTCCATCATATATTGAAATAATGAACTGAAAGACCGTATCTCTGCTGGTACAAAGATATTCAAAGCGCCCGAAATGAGGGGGATAAACTCACTACAGAGAGTAGCTTCATTCTTTCTGCCTACAAATAGGTATACAGTAGGCATTTCGTCCACAGCCTTCATTATAAGGCTGGTTTTCCCTATTCTACGTCTTCCTGTTATAACTGTGAGGCGTGAATTTTCTTCAAAAGACAGGCGTTGTATCCTTTTCAACTCTGCCAGTTCATTTTCTCTATTATAGAATTTCATAAGCTTTAGTAATCTGTGTTACTGTAACCGCGGTTACAAAAATAATAATTTAAATGAAACAAACGAAAGAATGGAAGGTTTATTTAGTAAGTTCTTTAGGTGATATGTAAAGGTATTTATTCAAGATATAAATTCTAGGAGATATTTGAATTTATCTAGAATTGATTCAAATAACAATATGGGATATCTGTTCATGACAATAGAGTAATCATATTGATAATCAGTAAAATAATATCTTTTTGTATCCGGCACGAATACGACCTACCTGAGTAATGCGGTGAACAACTACTTCGGATGCAATTCCATTCTTTTAGAATGCATTCAATATTCATATAATT
>JABLTM010025644.1_pt1 | contig 10072 bp, 10 predicted proteins | sample 7160121 | NCBI WGS metagenome assembly JABLTM01 (sample SAMN14651224, study PRJNA627086) | human gut metagenome | isolation source: feces | host: Homo sapiens | reverse complement strand
CATTTTCCGAAATTTATCAAATTTTCTTGTTTTTTAATTCTCCATCAGTGTGATTACTGTGTCATGGAGTTTAAGCTCATTGAAAATAAAGAACCTTTCTGTGGTATCTGTTTTCTAAATGCAGGCAACAAAAAAACAGTCTGCCTTGACGAAAATCACTTCCATCAAAACAAACTGTTCTTCATATTTACTCTAATTTTATTTTATGAGAATAACTGATTTCACGAAATTTGCAGGTGAATCTGGAATATAAACAAGAGAAAAAAATAATTTTTAAACTCCATTTGGTCTTTTCGACATCCCGCAAAGCCTTTATTTATGGGCTTTTCCGCGATTTTTCAAGCTATTCAAACTCAATAGTTCCAGGTGGCTTAGAAGTTAAATCATACATTACTCTGTTAACTCCCTTAACCTCATTAATAATCCTGTTCATTACTTTATTCAACACTTCATAAGGAATCTCTGATGCCTCAGCTGTCATAAAGTCGATTGTCTTAACAGCTCTTAATGCTACTGCATAATCATATGTTCTAAAATCTCCCATTACTCCAACACTTCGCATATTAGTTAATGCTGCAAAATACTGGTTGATTTCTCTGTCTAATCCAGCTTTGGCAATTTCTTCTCTGTAGATCGCGTCTGCGTCCTGGACGATTTTTACTTTTTCTTCTGTGACTTCTCCGATGATTCGAATTCCTAGTCCTGGTCCTGGGAATGGCTGGCGAAATACGAGTCTTTCTGGGATTCCTAACTGTAGTCCTGCCTGTCTTACTTCGTCTTTGAACAGGTCACGTAATGGTTCGATGATTTCTTTGAAATCTACGAAGTCTGGCAATCCTCCTACGTTGTGGTGGGATTTGATGACTGCTGATTCTCCACCTAATCCGCTTTCTACGACGTCTGGATAGATTGTACCCTGTGCTAAGAAGTCTACTGCACCGATCTTCTTTGCTTCTTCTTCGAAGATTCTGATGAATTCTTCTCCGATGATCTTACGTTTTGCTTCAGGTTCTGTGACTCCTTTTAATTTGTCATAGTATCTCTGCTGTGCATTGACACGGATAAAGTTTAGATCAAACTGTCCATTTTCTCCAAATACGCCTTCTACCTCGTCTCCTTCGTCTTTACGTAATAATCCGTGGTCAACGAATACACATGTTAACTGTTTTCCAATGGCTCTTGATAATAATCCGGCTGCTACGGATGAATCTACTCCTCCTGATAAGGCAAGTAATACTTTTCCATCTCCGACTTTCTCGCGGATTTCTTTAATTGTGCTTTCTACGAAAGCATCCATCTTCCAATCTCCTGCACATCCGCAGACTCCTAATACGAAGTTGGAAAGCATTGTCTTTCCTTCGACTGTATGAAGTACTTCTGGATGGAACTGGATCGCATATAAGGATTTATCTGCATTCTCAGCTGTTGCAACTGGACAATCTGCTGTATGTGCAGAAATTTCAAATCCTGGAGCTACCTGTGAGATGTAGTCTGTATGGCTCATCCAGCAGATTGTTTTTTCTGATACATTTTCAAATAACTTGGAATCTTTCTTGTCGATCAGCACTTCTGTTTTACCATATTCGCTGACTTCGGCTTTCTCTACTTTTCCTCCAAGGACATGTTGCATCAGCTGTGCTCCATAACATAATCCTAAAACTGGGATTCCAAGTTCGAATAATTCCTTGCTGTATGTTGGGGAATCTGGTTCGTAACAACTGTTTGGTCCGCCTGTTAAGATGATTCCCTTTGGATTCATTTCTTTGATTTTATCGATACCGATCTTGTAAGAATAAATCTCGCAGTATACATTGCACTCGCGAACGCGGCGTGCAACTAACTGGTTATACTGACCACCAAAATCGATGACGATCACTAATTCATTTTTCACTCGATTTCCTCCTGAGTTGCCTAGTGATGTGTTTCGTTTTATTCACCTTTTAACAGATCAACTTTGTCAAGTCTCTCCCAAGGAAGATCAAGGTCATTTCTTCCGAAATGTCCATATGCTGCTGTCTGTTTATAGATTGGTCTTCTTAAATCTAACATCTTGATGATTCCTGCTGGACGCAGATCAAAATATTTACGGATCAGGTCTACCAATTCCTGATTGGATTTCTTTCCTGTTCCAAATGTATCAACCATGATAGATGTTGGCTCTGCTACACCGATCGCATAAGATAACTGAATCTCACATTTGTCAGCTAATCCGGCTGCTACAATGTTCTTCGCTACATAACGTGCTGCGTAAGCTGCAGAACGGTCTACTTTTGTACAGTCCTTTCCAGAGAAAGCTCCACCACCATGGCGTGCGTATCCACCGTATGTATCTACGATGATCTTTCTTCCTGTTAACCCTGCATCTCCGTGTGGTCCACCGATCACGAATCTTCCTGTTGGGTTAATGAAGAATTTTGTTTCATCATCAACCATATCTGCTGGAAGGATCTTATCAAATACTTCACGTTGGATATCTTCATGAATCTGCTCCTGAGTGATATCTGGATCATGCTGTGTAGATAACACAACTGCATCAAGACGACTTGGTTTTCCATCATCATATTCTACAGTTACCTGTGTTTTACCATCTGGTCTTAAATATGACAATGTTCCATCTTTTCTCACTTTTGTTAACTGTCTTGAAAGCTTATGTGCAAGAGAGATTGGGTATGGCATGTACTCTTCTGTTTCATTAGTAGCAAATCCAAACATCATTCCCTGATCTCCGGCTCCAATTGCGTCGATCTCTTCATCTGTCATGTTATTCTCTTTTGCTTCTAGTGCTTTGTCTACACCCATGGCAATGTCACTGGACTGTTCATCGATTGTTGTAATAACACCGCATGTATCAGCGTCAAATCCATATTTACCTCTTGTATATCCAATCTCACGAACAGTATCGCGGACAATTTTCTGAATATCTACATATGCTTTTGTAGATATCTCTCCCATGACCATAACGATTCCTGTTGTTGTGCAAGTCTCACATGCAACACGGCTCATTGGATCCTGTTCTAAAAGTGCATCTAAGATTGCATCAGAAATCTGATCACAGATTTTATCTGGATGTCCTTCTGTCACGGACTCTGATGTGAATAATACTTTATCCATTCTATTATCCTTTCTTAAAATATATCTGTTATTTGTAAAATATCATGAAAAGACCCGAAGGATTCCGGGCCTTTATTTACCTCTTTAACACAACCGGTGCATTCTTACTCCGGATAACTTCGATCTGTGTTATCTTACCATTCTTTACCTTGGCAACACGAAGTGCTCCTCCTTCAAAGAAATAACACTGTCCTACCTGAAAATTCCCACTCTCTGTTCCAATTTGTTTCTCAAGTAATTCTCCCAATGTCTGATGCTGTGTTTCTTTTGGAATTTCCACATGAACCAGTTCATTGATACTTGAAATTCTCTGAGTTGGCAAAAATACTGTCTTATCTATATCATCAAACTTTCCAAAAAAGAATTTCTTGATCGTAAATAAAATCGCGATCGCTAAAACTACTATAAGATTCTGCTGTGGGCTCGTATGTTCCACGATCATCTGCCTTGCAATGGCAAACATCATAACTTCTACTAACGTATCTGGGGTATGTTTACAAAGCATCTTTACAAACTCGATACAAATGACGAGATTAAACGCTACACCAACAAATTTATAAATATCTCTGGATGTTGGGTAATTCATCATTAATTGTACCACATCTTTTACCAGATAGATTGTTCCTCCGATGACTGCGATCATAATGATCGCTGATATAAATAATTCTACCCACTTGGATACTTTGAACACTTCATTTTTCAGGTATTGTCTCATTCAGGCAATTCTCCTTTTATCCTATCTTTAACTTAAACTTTGCAACTTCTTTTTCATTGTTAACCAGCTGAATCTCTCCACCCAATTGTTTAAGCTTCTGTTCAAACTGTTCGTATCCACGATAAATATATCCAATATCGCTGACGGTTGTAAATCCTTTTGCAGATAATCCTGCAATGACAAGGGCTGCTCCAGCTCTTAAGTCTGGGGCGTGTACGTCAGCTCCTGTAAATCCCTCAACTCCGCTGATGATCGCAGTTCTTCCATCGACCTGAATGGTTGCTCCCATCTTTGTCAGTTCATCCACATAGCGAAAACGATTTTCAAAAATACTCTCTGAAATCACACTTGTTCCATTGGATAATGCAAGTGTTACCGCCATCTGTGGCTGCATATCCGTTGGGAATCCAGGATATGGTAATGTCTTAATGTTTGTAGATTCCAGACGTTTTGTCGCTGATACACGTACTGCGTCATCGAATTCTACAACTTCTGCTCCAATTTCGATTAATTTTGCAGAAATTGCTTCTAAATGCTTTGGAATAACATTCTTGATCATAATGTCACCCTTTGTTGCGACTGCTGCTGTCATAAATGTTCCAGCTTCGATCTGGTCTGGAATGATGGAGTACTGACAATCTCCAAACTTCTCAACACCCTTGATACGGATGACATCAGTTCCTGCTCCACGGATCTTTGCTCCCATACTGTTTAAGAAATTCGCTACATCAACAACATGTGGCTCTTTTGCTGCATTCTCGATGATCGTATTTCCCTTAGCAAGCGATGCTGCCATCATAACATTGATCGTCGCTCCTACAGAAACAACGTCCATGTAAATATGGGCTCCCTTTAATTCCTCTGCTGTTGCACTGATCATACCATTCTCAATCTCAATCTGGGCTCCCAGCATCTTAAATCCTTTGATATGCTGGTCGATCGGACGGCTTCCGATCTCACATCCACCTGGAAGTGCAACTCTTGCTCTCTTGTATTTACCAAGTAAAGCACCGATCAAATAGTAAGAAGCTCTGATCTTACGGATGAATTCATTGTCTACATCACACTCTGGATGAATTCCTTTTCCGCTGATCGTTACTTCGTGTTTTCCTGTTCTGTCTATATCTGCTCCAATTTCCTGCATCGCCTGAAGTAAAACATTGATATCTCTTACATCTGGCATATTATCTATCATACATTTTCCGTCTGTCATTACTGCCGCAGCTAAAACAGGCAGTGCTGCATTCTTCGCACCGCCAATTACTACTTCTCCTACTAATGGGTTACCACCTTTAATGATATACTGTTCCATGATACACCTCAATTATCTCTATCTATCTATATTATTAAACCTAATTTCTATCTTTCGGTAATTATTTAAAATCATACAGATTATATTATAGCATACTATTAGAGGTTTTCCAACACTTTTTCTAAGGAGTTCCCGATGGATAATTTATCCAGTTTTACTGTGATATCTGCGTATTTTTCATAATATGGAATTCTTTCATTATACAGGTCACGTAATGTCTGACCTTTTTCTAGTACTACCCCCCTTGCTTTGAGGTTCCCAAGGCGGCGTTTTACTGTCTGGTAATCTAGTTTTAAATAAATTATAGTCCCGATTTCTTTAAAATGTCTCATTGCTTTATCACTGTAAACAGCACTTCCTCCAGGTGCGATCACGGATTTATTCACATCGATCGAAGCATTGACGTCTTCTTCCAATTGTTTGAATCCGTCATTCCCGATTCTTGCGATGATCTCTTTTAGCAAACCACCTCCTTTTTGCTGAATCACAAGATCTGTGTCCACAAAATCATAACCCAGGGCTTTGGCAAGAAGTACTCCGATCGTACTCTTTCCAGAACCTGGCATCCCGATCAATATGTAGTTATTATTTTTTTCTGCCATTTGGTTTCTTCCTTTTCTTTTTCTTTCTTACTGAGTAGCCAAAGGTTCCTAATTTCTTTCCTGTTTCATAATATCCGCCATGTGAATAGATCAACGGATTCGTTTTTTCCAGTGCAAAGCGTCCGTTGTCTTCCATATAATCATCATCTACCATAATATTGACAACTTTCGCCATAAACATATGATGTGAGCCAAGTGGTACGATCTTCTCTACTTTACATTCGATATTTACCGGACTTTCTGCGATGATCGGTGCATCCACAACCTGTGCTTCTTCTTTTGTCAGTCTTGCTTCTTTGAATTTATCAACATCTCTTCCTGAACGTACTCCGCAGAAATCCGTTGCTCTTGTTAACTGTTTTGTTGTCAGGTTGATCACAAATTCTCCACTATTCTTGATCATTTCATAAGAATGTCTCTCTGGGCGGACAGAAATGTACGTCATTGGCGGATTCGTACAGATCGTCCCTGTCCATGCGATCGTAATGATGTTATCCTGACCTTTATCTCTGCAAGTCACCATAACTGCTGGCAAAGGATAGATCATATTTCCAGGTTTCCATGAAGTTTTTGCCATATTTCTCTCCTAGAGTGCCTTTTTAATATCTTGTCTTAATTGTTCCATATCGATATCTTCTGTGGAATGTTCTTTCCATCCGATCGTCACGTCATCCCCTTCATATCTTGGGATCAAATGCATATGGAAATGATATACTGTCTGACCTGCGATCAGTCCGTTGTTCTGTAAAACATTTAATCCATCACAGTGAAGCACTTCTTTTAATGCTCTCGCAACAACTGTTGCTAACTGGAATAATTTTCCTGCTGTGATCGCATCAATCTCATAGATATCTTTAAAATGTTCTTTCGGAATGATCAGTACATGCCCTTTGGATGCTGGTGCAATATCCATGATCACTTTAAACTCAGAGTTTTCATAAATTGTGTTTGATGGAATCTCTCCACCTGCGATCTTACAAAAAATACAATCTTCTTTCTTCATATTATATATCTTCCTTCCTGTGTGTTCTTATTTTGAGAGTTTACATATTACTCTGTTTAGATGTATTTTATCCCATTTACTATTGTTTTTCAAGAAAAGACCTCTGATCAATTATGCTTTTGACACTTATATCATATTATTCCATTTTCACAAAAAATGTGTATTTTGTTCACAATTTGGACACATTTTTATGTGATAATAAAAATCGTAAAGTAGTTAATACTTTCAAATCCTACCCCTCTTGAGGATGAAAATCCTCTCCTTATTGTTTTAAAAGAGAGAACCGACCTAGCTAGTCGGTTCTTTCTTTTTGTTTTATGATTATATAATGTAAAAAGAAGCCTTGACTTAAGTTTTATGTCGTTGATCAACATTTTTCTTTAGCCAAAGCTTCTTTTTTATTTTTATATTTCGGTACGTCCTTCTAATGCTCGAAGTAACGTTACTTCATCTATATATTCCAGATCTCCTCCAACCGGAACTCCGCTTGCGATCTTACTGACTTTGATGCCTGTTGGTTTGACAAGTTTGCTGATATACATCGCTGTTGTCTCACCTTCCAGACTGGAGTTTGTTGCTATGATCAATTCTTTGACATCTCCCTGCAGTCTCGCCATCAGCTCTTTCAGACGAATATCATCTGGACCAATTCCAAGCATCGGAGAAATTGCTCCATGTAAAACATGATAGACACCTTCGTATTTTCCTGTCTTCTCATACGCCATTAAGTCTCTCGTGTTCTCAACGACCATGATCGTGCTGTGATCACGTTTGTCACTCGCACAGATCGGACAGATCTCATTGTCTGTCAGCGTACAACATTCTTTGCAATAATGTACATTAGTCTTTGCGGAAATGATCGTATCTGACAATTTCTGCACCTGATCCTGTGGCATATTGATAATGTGAAATGCCAGTCTTCCTGCGGATTTAGGTCCAATTCCGGGGAGTTTCCCAAGTTCTTCGATCAACTGTGTGATCTGATTACTGTAATAATCCATAGTCTCTCACTCTATCTAGAATGGGAATCCTCCACCCATTCCTCCTAATCCACCAGTGACTTTTCCCATCTTCTCCTGAGAATCTTCTTCCATCTTGCGAAGTGCTTCATTTGTAGCAGCTACGATCAGATCTTCTAACATTTCAACGTCATCTGGATCTACAACTTCTTCTTCTAAATGTACAGAAACTACTTCTTTTTTACCAGATACAACAACTTTTACGACTCCACCGCCTGCTGTTGCTTCATATGTGGATTCTTCTAACGCTTTTGTTGTTTCCTCCATCTGTTTCTGCATCTTCTGTGCCTGTTTCATCAGCTGATTCATATTTCCACCCATACCTGGAAATCCACCACTTCTTTTTGCCATTGTTCATTCCTCCTGAAAATTCATTTTTATAAGTTTCGTTTTAATCTTCTATTTTTACATCCATATGAATGCAGTCTAAATTGATCATATCACTGTCATCATTATCTGTATTCATCACACTAACTTCCAGTTCGACATCTCTGCCAGACTGTCTTGATAATTCCTGCTTAAGCTGTTCAATACGCTCTGGTTCCTCTAAGAAATATCCACTTTCCACGTTCATTTCTTTTGGGAACAGTACTCTTAACGCAGTTCCTTCTTCGTTGACCGAAAGTGTTGCTCTCTGTAAACAATACTTCATCTGTGGTGACAGATTGCGTTTGACATCTCTCCAGTGATTCACAAGTTCTATAAGTTCCTCAACTTTTGCTGGTGGAAACTTCTCATTTAACTGTTCGACAGGATCTTGTTCTGATTTTACTTCCTGTTGCAGTGCTATTTGATTTTGTCCTGCTTGTGCCGCCTGCTGTACTGGGATTCCTGACTGTAGCAACTGTTCTAACTGCTGTTCTAACTGTCTCACCCTGTCGGCCAGACTGTTTGTGTCTGCTTCCATCTGTGGCCTGCACATCTTCATCATCTCAACTTCCACAAGGACTCTCTTGGATGTCGCATAACGTATACGCTCTAACAATTCGGATAAGATTCTGATGTAACGGATCAGTGTGTTTTCTTCCACCTGCTGTGCTTTCTCCTGCAGCAATTTCAACTGATCTGTTGATACTTCCAATGCCTCCTCTGCAGCATTTCCTTGACCAACTAAGAGCAGATTCCTTAAATACCATAGGAAATCTGTAATAAATTGTGACCATTCTCTTCCCTGTCTCGCCACATCTTCCAGAAGATCCATCACGCCATTGATATCCTGCGAAAGAATCATATCCAACAGATCACTGTACACTTGAATATCAACAGTTCCCAGCACCTCCAGAACATTATCATATGTTAATTTCTCACCGAGATAAAATGCAATACACTGATCCAGCAAACTCAACGCATCACGCATGGAACCGTCTGCCATTCGTGCCACATATTCCAACGCCTTATCTTCTGTATCAACATGTTCTTGTTCCATCAGATCTGATAGCTGCTTCTTGATCGTTGCTGCCGTGATACGATGAAAATCATATCTCTGACATCTGGATAAGATCGTGATCGGTATCTTGTGAACTTCTGTTGTCGCAAGAATAAATATAACATATTCTGGCGGCTCTTCCAGTGTCTTTAACAATGCATTAAAAGCACCTATAGACAACATATGCACCTCGTCGATGATATAAACTTTGTACTTTCCTGTTGCAGGTGAATACTGTACCTGTTCCTTGATCTCTCGGATATTATCAACACCATTATTGGATGCTGCATCGATCTCGATCACATTCATGGAACTTCCTTCTGCGATTGCTTTGCAAACTTCACATTCTCCACATGGTTCCCCATCGACTGGATGTTCACAGTTTACTGCTTTCGCAAGGATCTTGGCTACTGTTGTCTTACCAGTACCTCTTGTCCCACAAAACAGATATGCATGACCAATCCGCCCAGTCCTCATCTGATTCTCAAGCGTCTTCACAATATGATCCTGACCTTTTACTTCACTGAAACGTGTTGGCCGGAACTTTCTATATAAAGCCATGTAAGACATATCATATGCCCCCTTCTATTTTGAAATATGACATATAGCCATACTTCATTATATTTTACCATGAGTATCTATCCTTTTTCAATGATTGTTTTTTGACAGAAAACATCGAACTTTTTTGAACGCTTTTTCTTGCCCTTAATCTTATTTTTTCCGATAATAAAAGAGGAAATTTAATTACAAGAGGAGCCAACAATGAACGATTTACAAGAACTTTCTACGTTTTCACATGAGATAAACAATTCTCTGACTCTCATCTACGGACAGATTCAGTGCATTGAAAAAACATATGATATACTTACCGGAACTTTCTATAT
>JABLTM010102639.1_pt1 | contig 10088 bp, 5 predicted proteins | sample 7160121 | NCBI WGS metagenome assembly JABLTM01 (sample SAMN14651224, study PRJNA627086) | human gut metagenome | isolation source: feces | host: Homo sapiens | reverse complement strand
CTTCAAACCCCCCAAGCTGGGTTTAACCCCCCCCAGAGGTGTCCAGCTATTTCTGTGCTCAGCATTCATCAGCTGAATCGGGATATCTTCTTTTATCTCCAGCAGACATTCTATCAGCAACGGATTGAACTGTCCGCACTCTCCTGCGACGATCATTTCAATCGCCTTTTCATGTGGAATCGCCTTTTTGTATACACGCTCGTTGGTCAATGCATCATATACATCTGCAAGGGAAACCACCTGTGCTGAAATCGGGATCTCGTCCCCCTTTAAGCCGTCCGGATAACCTTTTCCGTCATAGCGCTCGTGATGCCAGCGACAGATCTGTTCTGCAATACGTACCAGCGGTTCCTCCTGATACTGTTTCAGATCTTGCAGCATCGACCACCCGATCACGGTATGCTTTTTCATTTTTTCATATTCTTCCTGCGTCAGCTTTTCGGGCTTATTTAAGATGGCTTCCTCAATGCCGCTTTTGCCGATATCATGAAGTGCCGACGCCAGTGCGATCCGGTTTAAGTCTCCCCATGTCATCTGGTATCGATCCGTTTTCTGCATCAGCTTTTTCAAAAGAATCTTCGTCAGTATTCCGATATTCCGGACATGCTGTCCGCTCTCTCCGTTTCGGCATTCTACGATATGACTCAGGATATTGACCATAATTTGGTTGTTTTTCTTTTTTTCCTGCATCTGGCCTGCAACCAGGTCGATCAGCTTGCGCTGCTTTGCATACAGCTTGATGGTATTATATACACGTTGGCGAACAACACTTGTATCAAAGGGTCTGCTGATATAGTCTGATACGCCCATTTCGTATGCCTGACGGATATGTAGTTCCGAGTCTTCGCTGGAAATCATGATGACCGGAATATCTTCGATGAGATGTTCTTTATTCATCACCTTCAAAACACCGAGTCCGTCCATTCCCGACATGATGAAATCCAGTAAAACGATAGATATTTCTGTCCCGTATTGATGCAGCAGCTCCAGACACTCCTCGCCGCTGGATGCTTCTATAATGTCAAACCTATCCTTCAGCATTTCGAAGAGAATCTCCCGGTTGATCTTGGCATCATCCACAATGAGGACAAGCTCTCTGCCGGAGTCGCGTTCCAGCCTTTCTCCGACCTCCTGACGGATTCCCTCCGTACTGCTTTCTGTCACAACCTGATTTCTATGCTTCTTTGCCTGATACATCAGCCGATCCGCACGCTCCAAAGCGGTCCCCACAGTCTCTTCCACCGTCGTTACTCCTCCGATGCTCACAGAAAGGGAGATACCCGGATAGCCGTCCAAAGTGGTCTGATGAAGCTGTTTTTGGATCTGGTTGAGTTTTTTGTCAAAGGCGTCCTTCCGGATCCCGGGCAGTACCAGCAAAAATTCGTCCCCGCCATAGCGGATCAGAAAATCTGATTTTCGGATATTGGATAAGATCACTTTTGCAGCACTATTGAGTGCAAGATCCCCCACATTGTGTCCGTAGGAATCGTTATAATATTTAAAATTATCCAGATCCATCATCGCAATGCCCACAGGTCCCCACATATTTTTGACCTTTTCTTCATAATAACGGCGGTTGAATACACCTGTCAGCACATCTTGATAGAGCTTCTCGTTATAGCCCGTCAGCTGTTCAATCAGATATTGTTTTTCCTCCAGATCCGTCAGCGCATCCTCATCCAGACGGTGTACCAGCTCCATCACGTAAGGCTTTCCATTCATTTCCAGATATCTTGCGATCACCTGATAGATGTCATTCCCCACAATCTCCAGCTTGCACTTTTCTTTTCTGCTTCTGACTGCCTCCAGTGCAATGCAATGCTTACAGGGAGCCGAGTATTTCCACAGATCATAACAATGGCAGATTTCTGGTGCATCGATCTCCACCGGTTCTGCTTCCATGCCATCGTTTCTTCGCAGCAGCCTTTCCCCGTCCAGGAGCCTCACAATCGGAAAAAGCCTGCGGAAATATTTCATTTCTTTTTGAATCTGTTCTTTTGTTATGCTGACTTCCTGATTCATTCTTTTTTCCTCGCTGCAATATATTACATTTCATTTATTATATTGCGTTTTTTTTGACTTGTCCATATATTACGTTTTTTTGCCTTGTCCATCCCCTCGTGCCTTGGCACATTCTTTTTTGTATAGAGACGCTGTTTCCTACACGAAAAAGGCGGAAGCGCCAGATACCTGACAGCTTCCACCCGATTTTTTCTATATTCTGATTGACGTTTTCATTTATTTGCGTCCCTGCAGCGCCTGTGCGATATCTTCTCTCATATCGATAACCGCCTGTCTGGATGCGTCCGCATAGTTAGCTGCACCAAACTGTGCATATTTTTCCTGCTGATATGCTGCAATGATGCCGCGGGAAGAGTTGACAATCGCGCCAAGTCCGTCTTCATTGAAAAAGTGCACCAGATCAGCGCCCTTGCCGCCCTGTGCGCCGTAGCCGGGCACGAGAATGTAGGACTTCGGCATCACCTTGCGCAGCGCCTTGCCCATTTCAGGATAGGTTGCGCCAACAACCGCACCAACATTGCTATATTCGCTGCCCATGCACTCGCTGCCCCATTCGGCAACCTTTTCACCGACGATTTCATACAACGGTCTGCCGTCCACCAGACGATCCTGGAACTCACCACTGCTGGGGTTGGAGGTTTTTACCAGCACAAAAATGCCCTTATTTTCTTCTTTGCAGACCTTTATGAACGGATTGATGCCGTCGGAACCCAGATACGGATTCACCGTTGCAAAATCCTCGTCAAAGGGTGCATAGCTCTTTTCTCCCACTACTACTTTTCCGAGATGGGCAACCGCATAAGCCTCAGAAGTGGAACCGATATCGCCGCGTTTTACATCGCCGATGACAACCAGACCTTTCTCTTTGCAGTATGCGACGGTCTTCTGGAATGCGATCAGACCTGCTACGCCGAACTGCTCATACATGGCGATCTGCGGCTTTACTGCCGGAATCAGATCCGCTACTGCATCCACGATGCCCTTATTGTACTGCCAGATCGCTTCTGCAGCGCCCTTTAACGTCTCGCCGTATTCCGCAAAAGCAGCTTTCTGAATCTGCTCCGGAATAAATTTCATCATCGGGTCCAGTCCGACAACGATTGGAGCATTTGTCTTTTTGATATTTGCAATTAACTGGTCAATCATATCTTTTTCTCCTTTTTGTTTTCCTGTCTTGCGTCAGTTTTCTAAGCTTCTGCTATGGTATCACATTCTGCTTCGGGCAACAAGTCCGGCGATGGGGTCTTCGATCAGTTTTTTGGAAAGTACCGCACCTGCGCCGGTCAGAAGCAGCGCCAGAATCAAAAACGCTGCGTTCGGCAGTCCGATCTGTACACGCACCATGCCGAGCCCTTCTAAAATGACGGCATGCACCAGATAAATCTCATACGAATACCGATCCGTCCACAGCACAGCGTCCGAAATCCGACCTCCGATTCCTTTCCTGCAGAACCGAAAGCCGCTGCCTGCAAGCAGTAACATGCCAAAGCACCACGACCACCAAATAAACGAATCCGTCTGCGCCCTGCCAAGGGCCAAACCCGCACCTACTGCCGCAATCATGCCGATATAGACAAGCAACTGCGCGCCGATACGCCTTCCCGCCTGATGGATCTCCCAGACCAACATACCGAGCAGAAAATAATGCAGGTAATAAAAAATCATCATGTAATCACCGTATCCGGTTTTTACCCACAAATACCGCAGAATCAATGCCAGTACATAGCAGAAAAACGCGCTCGTACAGCCGCGGATCAGGCGCACAAAGACCGGCACAAGCAGATAAAACGCCATAAACAGGCTGATCGTCCAGGTTGCGCTCAGGTTTCCCCAGAAATCATTCGGTGCAGGGATCACGCTGTTTGTCAGGAAAAAATACCGAAGCCAGTACAGGCCCTGCGGGTCTGCCGGAATATCCTTTAAAATCAGCCCGTGCAGCAGGATGTTATAAAGGATCACCCCATAATACAGCGGAAGAATCCGCACCAGACGTTTTTTATAATAGGTCAGCAGTTCTTTTTTTCCAGCCGTCGGGAGCTTTCTGTCACAGCAGGCGAGATAGCCGCTGAGGACAAAAAAGAGATACACGCCCGCCGCTCCCTGATTGGCAAGCCACGCGGCTTTTCCCGCCGCTCCCAGCCTCGGTGCAAGGTGGGTGATAAACACTCCGATACATGCAAGCGCCCTCAGAAGCTGAATGTGTTCGTATTTTTGTTTCATATTCTTCCAATGCTCTGCATCAAAAACTGGAACATTGCTGCGTAGGTTGCACCATCATAATGCAGTCCGTCTGCCTGCGTGGTATATCCGCTGCCCGTCAGAAACACATACAGATTCAGTCGTCCGATTCTGGCATCCAGCCGGTTGTTTAACTGGTTGTTAAAATATTCTACCGCCCAGTTGCGTTTTCCGTATTCGTTTTCCCCGACCGGACCGACCGAGGCGAAGTACACCGTCGCACCTTTCGAAATCCAATCCTGTGCATATCGGTTAATCGTCGTAATATAATCGTTGTGTCGTGATAAATCATTGACGCCGTAATTGAGAATAATCACTGAGCCGGGCGTCACATACTGGTCGACGTCCTTTTTCGCCTGGGCGGTGGAAAGCCAGTCCACGCCACCTCCAAAGCATGCCACAAAGGCCGTACCAGGCCATGCTGCCGTTCCACCGACTGCATTCGCCATCTGTCCCGTGCGGGAGTCCCCGACGAAGATGACGTTGCCGCTGCCCGCCGGAATGGGGGCTTTCTGCTCAGCCTGCGCCTGATCCAGTGCCGCCTGCTGTACTGCTGCCTGCTGCATTGCTGCCTGCTGCGCCAGTGCCGCCTGCTGCGCTGCCAGTGCCGCCGCTGCTGCTTGGGCCTGTGCCACCTGCTGTTTCACCGCTTCCGCCTGTGCAGCAAGCGCTGCCGTCATCGCTACATCCACGCAGACCGGCTGGCAGGCTGTCTGTGTGATATAGCCGATCGCATTTCCATAGACAATCTGGTACATGCCACTTTTCCCGCTGCCGGTCTGCCCGCATACGTTGACCGTCGTGCCGGCCGGTAAAATACCAAGTGCTGCAGAGGTTTTATCCGCCTGCTGCGTCACCGTTTTTTCTTCCCCGACGACTGCTGCCATCGTAACCGGCGTCACTTTTTTTCCGGATGCTGCCTGTACCGTCATCGATATCGACAATCCGAGACAAAGGCACAACGCCAGACAGCAGATACGGGCGATCGCGCCGCCAAAAACCGTTTTTCTGATTTTTACACGTTTCTCCATAGTCATTCCCTACATTTCTTTCTAAGCAGCCATGCGACTATACTGTCCTGTCCGTGTGTGTGGAGCTACCGCGTCTGCAGAAATACCGCTTCCCGCTGTGCCTTTTCATCGTCCGGATACAAAGCAAGGTACTGATCCATCGCAAGCTTCGCCTTGTCGTACTGCCCAAGGTATTCATACGCTACCAGTTCGTTGAACATCAGCGACTGCGTCGCCGTATTTCCCTCTACTTCCAGGCCCGCCTGGAACGCTGCAAGCGCCGCTTCATAATCGCCGCCCTTTAATTTGCAAAGCCCGAGCTGATTGTACAAAGACGCGTCCGGCGTTTTGTTCTGCAGGTAGGTGTTATAAACACTCGCCGCATAATTGTAGTCACCGAGTGCCTCATAGGTCTGACCGAGCAGGGACGCTGCTTCCGCACCGCCGTTTTCCTGCGCCTTTTCCAAAGAGGTACGGGCCTGCTCATAATCGCCCAGGTAGTAGCTGATTCTGCCGAGATCGAAATCCGAAATCCGCTTCCTGTCGCTATCCAGAACATTTTCCAGATAGGATTTTCCAAGATCGTCCTGTCCGTATTTGCTGCAGCTGCAGAAAATATCAATCCGGATGTCGTAATCGTTCGGCGCAGCCTCAACCGCCTTGTCAAAATCGGCTTTCGCAGCGTCCGTACTGCCCTGCTCCAGCTCCATGGTTCCTTTTAAGTACCAGGCGGTCTTTTCCCCGGGCTTCAGATCCGTGATTGCCTGATAAACATGGATCGCTTTGTCGACCTGTCCGTTCCGATAATAGGCGGTCGCCAGATAATAGTTGATGTCATAATCCATCGCATCCGGACGCGGGCTGCTCTGCCCCAGCGCCTTTTCAAAGCTCGCCGCTGCATTCTCATAATCCGTCATGCCCATGTAAGCCAGCCCCTGCCCTCTGTAAACCTGACGCATATCCTCTTTATTCAGGGCTGCCGCCTCGAAGCAGGTCAGCGCGCCCTCATAGTCCATCTGCTCCACCAGCGCAATTCCCTGCGAAAGATTATCCTCCTTCGCAGCACCGCAGCCGGTAAGGAGCGCGCACGCCAGAAGCGCCGTCGCGAACACAATGCAGATCTGTCTATCCTCTCTGTCTTTTTGTTTCTCTTTCTTCACGTTTCCTCCAGTCCGTACGCAAAGCCCCTGTATGCCGTTCTATTCCTGCACCAGAAGGATTTCATCCATGCGGACCCCGCTCTCGCCAAAGAACAGCGTCAGCTGGTTTTCCCCGCTTTCCGGGAAGCTTATCGTTACCGCACGCTCTATGATCTTGTTGTCGGTTCCGTTAAAGGTCGTCGTCTGCTGCAGGACGCCGTTGACAAAAATGGAAACCGGCAGCTGCGCAAACGGATTTTCTCCGGAATGCATTTTAAAAATCATCTGATAGCTGCCTGCTTTGGAGACGTCCAGCAGATACCCGGCGCGCACGCCCTTCTGGGTGCTCAGCTTTGTCAGATCGAGCTTTGTCTCTTTTTCTACTTTCTGACTTGCGATCACATTTCCTGCCATCGCATCCTTTGCCGGATTGTTAATTTCTTCACATACATCAAATTCCCGATCACAGAAACGGTTCATCACCGGAGAACGCATCAGAAAATGACAGATATTCTTTGCATTTCTGACCAGCTGTCCCCTTGTGAGCCGTCCATCTGCCAGGCCCTCCATCGTGTTGTCATTTGCAGAGTTCGAAGCAGAATCCGAAACAACCATGTAAACGTCGTTCTGAGCGCGCACCATCGGAATCGTATTGCTCTGGGAGCCTTCCTCGCCTTCCTCGTTCATCTTCGCCCACCAGTCGGTCATTACCACGCCCTGATAGCCCCAGTCTTTCCGCAAAATCGTCGTCAGCAGGTCGTAGTTGCCTGCTGTCCAGATTCCGTTGATCGGTCCGTAGGTAGACATAATGCTGTAGGCATGTCCTTCTTTTACTGCGATTTCAAAGCCCTTTAAATAGATCTCGCGCAGCGCACGTTCGGAAACAACGCCGTTTGCATCGTGCCGCTTAAATTCCTGGTTATTTCCCGCAAAGTGTTTAATCGTTCCGGTCACACCATATTTTCCCATGCCCTTTAACTGAGCTGCAGCCATCGTACCTGCCACACAGGGGTCTTCCGAAAAATATTCAAAGTTTCTGCCGTTTAACGGATTGCGATGAATGTTCATGCCAGGCCCCAGCAGCGTATCAATCTGATTCTTGCGCAGCTCCATTCCTTCCATCTCATAAAGCTGTTCCACCAGCTCCGGATTAAAGGTGCAGGCAAGCAGTGTGCCGTTTGGCAGGGAAAAGGCGATGGTTCCGCAGTCCATACGGATTCCGGAGGGTCCATCCGAGCAGCCCGCAACCGGGATTCCAAATGCCTTTAAGGAATCCGTCACACCGCCGAATGCAGATGCAATGCCAGGTGTTGCCTTCGGAGAGCACATGCCCTCTCCCCGGACCAGGCATGCCAGATCTTCGTCCGATAACTGAGATAAAAACTGTTCCAGCGTCACCTTTTTATCACAGACATCCGCTAACTTCCAGCCCTGATCGCCGATGCAGGCCTCTGCCTCCGGGCGTTCAGTCCGGATTCTTTCTGCCAGATCAACACTCCGCAGAGGCGCTGCCTGTTTTCCGATTTCCAGAACCGGCTCTCCGTCTGTGCCCTCTTTGCCCGTTTCGACCGGAACCAGACGCTCATATGGCTGTACCGGTGCAAGCGCCTCTTCCAGTCTGGAAATGACGCACAGCTCGTCTAACTGCACCTCGCAAATCTTTTTCGCGCTGCGGACATCTGTTCCGACATAGATGCCATAGGCGCCAGCTTCCAGCACCCAACAGGATTTCTCCCCGGTTACGCCGCTGTCATCATAGGATGCACTCTTTTCCAGGGAAACGACGAGATTTACCTCCTCCCCCTCTCCTGGTGTAAGCAGCTGCGTCTTGTAAAAGCTGTTTAGATTCCGGACAGGCTTGCCAAGCTTTCCCTGAGGCGGGCAGACATACACCTGCACGACTTCTTTTCCGGCAGTCTTTCCGATGTTTTTAACCAAAACGGTAAGTTCTGCTTTCGTACCGTCCGTTCTTGTATTCAAAACCTCCACGGAAAAATCCGTATAAGACAGACCAAAGCCGAAGGGATAGCTTACTTTTTCCTTTGCAAAGGTTTCAAAATAACGGTAGCCAACGTAAATATCCTCTGCATACACATTGCATACAGCATCTCCAAAATTATCCGTAGACGGATAATCCGAAATATCTGCTGCGATCGTATCGCTCAGCTTACCACACGGATTCACTGCGCCGGTCAGGATATCTGCCGCCGCGTGTCCGCCCTCCTGACCGCCCTGCCATACATACAAAACTGCCTGGGGCTGGTAGCGGTCCACCCATTTCATATCGATGATATTGCCGACGTTTAACACAACGGCAGTCCGTTTAAATGCGCTACAAACGGTTTTGATCAGCGCCTCTTCCTCTGCTGTCAGCAGATAGCTTCCCGGCTCTGCGCTGTTGTCCATGTCCTCGCCTGCTGTTCTGCCCAGCACAACAACAGCAAGATCAGAGGATGCTGCCGCTTTCTGTGCAAGCGCCTCGCTGACCGGCATTTCCTTCTGGCTCCAGGGCTCCTGCGCCCAGCCTTCTCCCATATCAAAGGGATTTTCCCGGATCCAGTCCTGATAAACCGCTTCCAGCTCTTCGTTGACAGAAATATCCTTGCATTCCTTTAAGCTATCCAGGATATTTGTCACATAGGGAGCATTTACCATACCGCCCGATCCGGTTCCGCTTTTATAATAGGTAAAGGCAATCCGTCCAAACACGGAAACTGTCTCTCCTTTTCGGATCGGAAGTGCCTCCTTCTCATTTTTTAAAAGAACACATCCCTCTGCTGCCGTCTGTCTTGCCAGGGCAGCGTACTGATCGTAATCCAGTGTAAATCTCATAATGTTTTCCTCCATTTTTTTTGTTCCTGCATATGTAAAACAGAGTCCTGCTCCGCCTGAGGCGGGTTGCACAGACAGCACATCTGTCACATTGTTTTGCGCAGTCCTTTGGGATAATGATTTTTTAAAATCCCGCCTGCCAGCTTTCCCCAGCCGAGGCTGTATCCATCTACGCAGACCAGCTGCCAGCCCTTTTCCCCGTCTTTGGAAAGCGTCATGCCGTTGATCCACTGCCTTGCCTCCTGGCTGTCACCGGAAAGGTTGCAGCAATGCACTGCATCTTTGGGCGAAAGCGAAAGTGCCAGCGCATGTGCCGGTTCAAACCGCCCTTTTTTCATCGTGCCCAGATGCAGTCCCGGACGCAGCACCTTTAAGCCTTTTAAAGCCGGCATGTCCTTTGGCGCAAGATAAAGCTGGTCACCGAACAATAAAAAGATTCCATCAAACTGCTTCTTCAGGCTTTCTCGTTCAAATTCTTTCCATGCAGCAAAATCCTTGGGCGCAATTCCTTTCTGGATTCCATACAGGCTGCGCGCCCGGTATCCCTCCGGCACTTCCCCTGTTTTTTCAAGCACCGCCAGAAAATGTCCTTCTCCATGCAGCTTATGGGGCCAGAGACGAATGGTCTTTTCCATTCCGTCCGGGACGGGCTCGGTTCCCGCCCAGTCCGGTCTGCCCGGCTCCATACCGTCATAACGGTGCGTCTCTTTTATGGAAAATTCCGGATGCCGCAAAAGGAATCGTGCAACACTGCCTTCATCCTCCTGCAGCGCAAACGTACAGGTCGAATATACCAGCCTGCCGCCTTTTTTCAGCATTGCGGCAGCTTCGTCCAGCACGCTGTCCT
>JABLTM010047480.1_pt1 | contig 10096 bp, 9 predicted proteins | sample 7160121 | NCBI WGS metagenome assembly JABLTM01 (sample SAMN14651224, study PRJNA627086) | human gut metagenome | isolation source: feces | host: Homo sapiens | reverse complement strand
GAAAATAATATGGGAATAATTTTAGATATAATAATTGTTGCAATAATTGCATTAAATATTTATATATGTTATAAAAAAGGACTAGTAAAATTAGCAGTAGGGTTAATAGCAGTAGTTGTTGCAATAATATTAGCAATAGTTTTATATAAACCAGTTTCAAATTTAATAATAAAAAATACTGAAGTTGATAAAAAAATAGAAAATCTAATAATTGAAAACTTTTCTGCAAATACAGAAGATGGTGGAGAAACAAGATATGTAGGACTTATAGATTATTTAGAAAAATATGCTAATGATGCAGTAACAAAAACACAAAATGAAATTGTATATGAAACAGCAGGGACAATGGCTGTAAAAATAACTAATATTATAGTGTTGCTTGCAATTTTTATAATAGCAAGAGCAGTGTTAGTATTACTTACATTTGTATCAGATGCTATAACCTCATTGCCATTAATAAAACAATGTAATGAAGTTGGAGGAATTGTATATGGTATTATAAAAGCACTATTAATAGTATATATATTATTAGCGATGGTATTTTTAATAATTTTAATATCAGGAAATAGCACAATTTCAAATTTAGTATCTACTTCATATATAACAAAATTCTTTTATAACAATAATATATTATTAAATATTATATTTAAATAAAAGGCAGATAAATATGGCGAGCCTAATATTTTCTTAAAATTTATATTTGATAGAAAATATTAGACTTGCTTTTTTGTTCAATAATTGTGAAGATATTGTGAAAATTATTAAAAAAATGGAATAACTGTTGAAAAATACCAAAAAGTTTGATATAGTAAACTAGTAATATTAAAATTAGGAGGATGTCATGACTCAAAAGCATGAAAACAAAAGAGAAAAAAAAGTAAAGAAGAAAAAGAAAAAATCAAAAGTTTTAAAACGAATATTAATAGGATTAATAATATTATTACTTGTATTGGTAATAGGAATTACATATAAGGTACAAAAAAATGGAGGCGGTCTTCAAGGTCTATTATCAACATTAGTAGGACATGATGAAGAAACATTAAAAAATTTAGAACCAATCCAAGTGTTGTTGATGGGAGTAAGTACAGACAATGGAGTAAAATTAACAGATACAATAATAGTTGGAACATATGACCCTAAAACGCAAAAAGCATCATTATTATCAATTCCACGAGATACATTTGTTGGAAAAAATCCAAAAACAGGAACAGGAATGGATAAAATAAATGCTCTATATCAAAAAAGCCCAGAAAAAACATTAGAAAAAGTAAATGAACTAACAGGATTAAATATAAAATATTATATGGTAATAGATAATCAAGCACTTATAAAATTAGTAGATGTAATTGGTGGAGTAGATTTCTATGTACCTATAGATATGGTATATGATGATCCATCTCAAGACTTACACATAAACTTAAAAGAAGGACAACAAAAATTAGATGGAAACAAAGCTGAGCAACTTTTAAGATATAGACATGGAAATTTAGACAAAAAGACTGGAAAATATTTAGGAACATATCCAGAAGAATATGGCGGAAATGACTATGGAAGAATGAGAACACAAAGAGAATTTATGATAGAAACAGTAAAGCAAACAATACAAGCCAAAAATATTCTAAAAGTAAAAGAAATTATTGATATTGCATATGAATATGTAGAAACAAATTTATCAATATCAGTAATAAAAGACTATGTACCATATGCTGTAAGTATTGATGTAAATAACATACAAAGTGCAGTAATACCAGGGGGGTCATATGGACCACCAACATATTCACTATGGTACTTTATTCCAGACAAAAAAGAAACAGCAGAATTAATGAAAGAATTGTATAGTTCAGGTGATGATGATACATCAAGTTCAACAACAGAAAATACAACAAATACAACAAACACATCAACAACAAATAGTGCGGCTAATAATACATCAACAAATACATCATCATCAACAAGTTCAGTAAGCAAAACAGAGGCTGGAAAAATAAAAGTTGAAATATTAAATGGCTCAAATTCTTCTGCAAAGCTTACGGCTGTAAAGAAAGCATTAACTACAAAAGGATATAAAGTAACAAAAACAACTAATACAACAACTACAGGTAAGACAACAATAATAAACAAATCTGATGTAGATACAAAAATTACGGACAATATAAAAGATATACTTGGTGGAGTAGGAGCTGTTTCATCAAGCTCTGTAAGTTCAAGTAATGTAGACATCACGATAATAATAGGAGAAGACTATAAATAAAAAAGAAGCCCTAATTTTAGGGCTTCTATAATAAAATTTTAATTTCAAAATTATCTAAATCTATAAAATGAATCATAGCTTTTATAATAAGTATTTTTATTCTTTTTCTTTTTTCTAAAGAAAACTAATTTGATAATCACTAGAAAAATAACAACAGCTAAAGTAATTTGAAATGCTAATAAATAATAATTAAATTTTTCAACATCATGTTCAGCAATTAAATTAGAAGAATAACTAATTCCATCAATATTATATGTTATTTTACCAAGAGCATCACCTTTTGTAATTGGAGCAGAAATGTTAGTATTAATATCAACATTGTAATTCAAATTAGATAAATCAATATTTGAAGGGACTAATGCAGAAATATCATTATCTAAAATCAAAGGTAAATTTTTAGTTTCTTTTGTAGCATTTTGAATAGTTAAACTTTGGATTTCCATATTTGCACTATTAACTTTTTGAATCTTATAATTAGCAAAACCATAGTCAAATAAATTTATAGTATCAACATATCTACCACTTCTTCCATCAGCAGTAGCCTCTGCACCAAGGACAACAGTAATTAATTCCATATTATCTTTTTTGCTACCAGCAATCAAACAATTTTTGGCCTGAGTTGTAAAACCAGTTTTTATTCCAATTGCATTTTCATAATAATATTTACTCTTAGAATCAATCAAATCATTAGTGTTTTTAAAATATCTTTTTTCATATTTATCTGTAGCTTCGATTGTGCAAGAAGGCATAGAAACAATATTTCTAAAAGTTTCATTTTTCATGCAATATTTAGCAATTAAGGCCATATCATATGCTGTAGAATAATGTTCTACATTATGGATTCCGCTAGGATTTGTAAAATGAGTATTTTTACAACCAATTTCTGTAGCTTTTTTATTCATTAGATCAGCGAAATTATCTATGTTGCCTGAAATATCTTCGGCAAATATATAACCAACTTCGTTAGCCGAATGAATTAAAAATAATTCTAAAAGTTCTTCAACTGTTAAAGCTTCACCTGGTTGTATTGCAGCATTAGAGTAACCAGAAGGAATTGCCGTAATTGCTGAATTATTAGCTATTATTTTATCTGTTAAGTTATAATGTTCTATTGCTATTATTGCTGTTAAAATTTTTGTGGTACTTGCAGGATATAATTTGCCATTTTCATTTTTTCCATATAATACTTTTCCTGTCGAAGTTTCCATTAATACGGCTCCTTGTGAATATATTGGAAAATCTACTTCTTGCGCTGATACATGTTTGACTTCTGCTGAAGTAGATGATGTTTCTATTTGTGATATTTTTGGTGAACACAGAGGTGTTATTAATATAAATAGTAGTGTAAAAATTAATGTGAATTTCTTTATTTTCATTTGTTATCTCCTTGTTAAATATATGTACAAATATCATATCCTATTTTGGGATAAATTTCAAGAAGATTATTTTAAGAAAGGTGGGTTTTATGAAAAAATTTTTGAAAAATAAAAAAATATTTATTGCAATTATTGTAATTTTATTAAGCGGGCTATATATTATTGCCAATAAATCTATTAAAAATTACAATAATGATATTATTACAGAGGAAAATACTTCATCTGATTTGTCAGAAGAAGAGATGAATGTAGTTACAGAAGATGAGAATGATACAAAAGATAATGGGGAAAGCGGAGAGGAGAATGCAGATTTTCAAGACGAAGATGAATCCAGAACTAATCAAGAACAAGTTAGTGAAGATGCTGAAAAAATTTATGTGTATGTAACAGGCCAAGTAAATATTCCTGGAGTAGTTATATTAGATAAAGGAAGTAGAATTGCTGATGCTATAAGTGCTGCAGGAGGAACAACTAGCAAAGCTAATACTACTAAAATTAATTTAGTATATGTTTTAGAAGATGGGATGAAAGTTAATATTCCTAGTAATGATGATTTGAAAAAGGATTCAAGTTTTGAATATATAACAAAAGATTCTGGGGAGGGTGCTGGAGATGCTAATAATTTAAGTGCTGATAATGGTACGAGTTCTAATACTAAAAAGGAACGTGCTTCAAGTATTGTTAATATTAATACTGCTACTCAAACTGAATTAGAGACATTGCCAGGGATTGGCCCTTCTACTGCTCTGAAAATAATAAATTATAGAAAAGAAAATGGGAAGTTTTCTAGTATTGAGGATTTGAAAAATGTTAATGGGATAGGGGATAACAAGTTTGAGGCATTAAAGAAGTATATAACAGTGTAAAATGGTTTGTTACAACTCAGAAATTATATAAAATACTTTAATTATAAATAGTAAATTATGTGTGGAAAAATCGATAATTTTATGATATAGTAAAAATGGAAAGGAAAGTGAAACTAAATGAAAGTTTTAGTTATATCAGATATCCATGGTTCAGGATATTATGCAGAAAGAATAAAAGAGATAAATGAAAGAGAACAACCAGATAAAATTATATTGCTAGGTGATATATATTATCATGGTCCAAGAAATGAGTTAAGTCAAGAATATAATCCAATGAAAGTTGCTGAAATTTTGAATGGATTAAAAGATAAGTTATTAGTTGTCAGAGGAAATTGCGATGCAGAAGTTGATGAAATGATTTCTGAATTTAAATTTAATGATCATATATTGATGGAGATTAATGGCAAAAAGTGTTATTTTACTCATGGGCATAAATATAATATTGAAAATATTCCTTATGATGATTTTGATATTATGATGTATGGTCATATTCATCAAGGTTTTATTCAAGAGAAAGAGGGCTTTGTTTTTGCTAATCCAGGTTCTATTTCTCTTCCTAAATGTAATACTGCTCATAGTTATATCATTTTTGATAATAATATGATTACTTTGAAGGATGTTGATGGTAATGTGTTGCAGGAATTTGAGGTATAGATAAAATTTGACAAAAAGAACGTTTTTATTATAATATTAGGATATCATAATTATGGAAAAATAGTATTAATAAATATATCACTGAATTAATAGAAAAAATATTAGGAAGGAAAAATAAATGGCTGAACAAAAAATAGTTGAAATGGTAAGAAAAATATTAGTAAATGAAAAAGGGTATCCAGATCCAGCAAATAGTGATAAAGCAGATAAAAATGGATTGATAATGTATGCACAGGATGATTATAAGAAAAATATTGAATTGTTTAATAAAACAGATGGACTACTAAATCATTCAAGTAAATGTGCAGAAAAAACAATACAGAGGAAAGTTTGGACAAATAATGTTAATGAAGGAATACCAGAATTTATTATTATAAATAATAATTCTAATTTAGCAATTGTTATTGAATGCAAGCCTGCAGCAAAAACGAATAATCATATAAGTGCATATTTGAAAAATGATAATGTTTTAGTAGGAAGAGGAGACATTATAAGTAAGTATGCTGTTGATGGTGCTTTGCACTATGCTAAATTTTTAGCTAAAAAATATAATGTTATTGCAATAGGAATAAGTGGTATTCAAAATTCAAATGATTTTAAAATAAGTACATATTATTGGGAAAAAGATAAAACTATATTTTATGAAGAAAAAGAAATAAGCAAAAAAGGGGTTTTGGAAAAAGTTTGTTATGGGCCTTTTGTTAATTTAAAATTAGATAAATTAGCAAGTTATCAATTTTATTCTGAATTCATAGACAAAGAATCAAAAAAAATAATAAAAGACTTTAATGAAGAAAATGCAACATCTTCTGCAGTAGATTTAAATGTAAAACTTGATGGAGCAGGTGTAGGAGTTACAGTTAGAGCGTTACTTGTTAGTGGATTACTTTTAGCTTTAAGAGATGCAACATTTAAAAAAACATATGAAGATAGAGAAGTTGACTCGAAAGCATTGCAAGAAAATTTAAATAAAGCAATAGATAGAGTTATTGATAATGAGGACATACAGGGTGATTTTAAAAAGAAAGTATTAAAAGATAAATTTAAAGATGCATTTAACCAACAAGATTTGCTAGAGGACAATGCAAAAAAATTAAGAATGATTTTAGTACAATTACAAAAAACAGTATATCCTTGTATGTCATCAGATTATTCTATAGATATAATAGGAAAATTTTATCATGAATTTTTAAGTTATGCACCTAATAGTCAAAACAATGGAATAAAATTAACACCAACTCAAGTTACAGATTTATTTTGCAAGTTAATAGACTTAAAAATAACAGATACAATATTAGATCCATGTCTTGGTACGGGAGGATTTTTAATATCTGCAATGAATAAATTGTATAAAATGATAGACAAAATGGATGAAAGTCAAATTGAAGATTATTTTAAATTTAAACTTGAAGAAGGGAAAATTACTGAAAAACAAATAAATGAAATTAAAAGAAAAAATGAAATAAATGGAAAAGGAAAAAGGTTAACTCGTAATGATGTAAAACAATTAATTAGAAAAAGCCAATTAGTAGGATGCGAAGCAGATAATATAATGTATACACTTGGATGTTCAAATATGATATTAAGAGGAGACGGAAAATCAAATATAATTTTAGGAGATTGCTTTAAAAAAGAGAAAGAAATTAAAGCATTTAATGCTACTGTTGGATTTATGAATCCGCCATATAGTGGAAGCGCGTATTCTGTAATGGAGTTTGTAGAATTTCTATTAAGAAATTTAAAAAAAGGAAGTAAGGCAGTTGTAATAGTTCCAACGAGTGCTGCACACTCTGATGATTATATAGAAATAAGAAATAAAATATTAGAAAATAATACTTTATTAGCATCTATGAGTATGTCTTTAGATTTATTTAAAGGAATAGCAGATACAATTACATGTATTCTAGTATTTAGAGCAGGAAAACCACATGATTTTACAAAAAATGTCTATTTTGGAAATTGGAAAGAAGATGGATATTATTGGCATAAAGTTTTAGGTATGATACCTGATAGAGATAAGCAGTTTTATGATAAAACTCCAGAGGAATATGTTGAAGAATGGCTAAAATCATATAATAATGATGATAAAAAAGATGATATATATGGATGTTGGAGAAAATTAAAGAAAGAAAAAGACGTATGTAAGGATGAATGGCTATGGGAATATTTTGTTGATACAGATTATTCAAAATTAAAAGAAGAAGACTTTGAGAAAGCAATAAAAGACTTTGTTTTTTATCAAATGAAAAATTTTGACATTTTATAAGGAGAAACATATGATAAGTGTTGATGAATTATTTTTTATTGAGAGTGGTCAAAGGGAATATCACTCAAAAGCGAAATTGAAAGAAATACCAAATGGTACACCTCTTATAACTGCAAAAACAACTGATAATGGAATTGCAGGATATTATGATATAAAACCAGTGTATAAGAATTGTATTTCTTTATCTGTTGTTGGAGAAAATGCATGTACAGCTTTTTTTCAAAAAATAGAATGTTGTATAAATGATAATTGTTTAGTATTAATCCCTAAAGAAAAAATGACTGATAAACAAATGCTATTTTATACAACTGTATTTAGATTATTTAAAGAAAAGTTTCCTCCTTATGGTAGAAATATTACTATTCCTAGAATAAAAAATTTATTAATACCTAGTAAGGATGAAATACCTGAATATATAAGTAAACACAAAATACAAAACGTTGAAAATATAGGAGAAAAGTTATTAAATAAAAAAGTTGAATTAAATTATAATAATAAGACTTGGAAGAGAATAAAATTATATCCTGAATTTTTTGAGATGGAAGCGGGAGATTATTATCCAGATACTGAATATAAATTGGGCAAAGTTCCGCTAATATCTTCATCAAAAACTACAAATGGAATGACAAAATTAACGGATTTAACACCAACTTATAATGGGAATTGTATTACTATAGGAAAGGTTGCGTGTTCGGCTTTTTATCAGGAAAAACCGTTTTGCGCTACAGCTGATTGTACTGTGTTAATTCCTAAATTTGATATGAATAAATATATAGGTTTATTTATTGCAACTATTATTAATAGAGAAGGTTTTAAATGGAATTATGGAAGACAAATAAGATTGAATAATTGCTATAATTTGGAGATTGATTTGCCTGTTGATGATGACGGAAAACCGAACTTCTCTTACATGGAGGAATATATTAAATCTTTGAAGTTTAGTAAGGCGCTATAAATAGTGTAGAGAATAAGTGATTATGAAATAAAAAATGAGATAGTAACAAATCGAGAATTAATTAGGAGTGTTGCTATCTCATAACCCGAAACAAGCAGATGAAAATTGAATAATAAAACATAGGCAGGAGTAAAACTACAACAAGTTAAGTAGTCTTATTTTTACGTTTTACCCCAGCAAAATCCCCCAACTACGATGAAAAGTAATAGAATTAATGGTAAACTATGGAATAATTAAGGAATTTGTGATATAGTAATAGCAATAATGAAATAGGGGAGTTAAAAATAATAATTTGGAGGAAAAAAATGTATTACAGTTATGCGAAGAACTTTGTAATTGCAAGTTTGAATCAATAGAAAAAATCATAAAAGATAATAAATTTTATAAGGAAAAATTATGTCAAAAGATGAAATTATAGAATATTGCTTAAATAAGAATAAAGCATATATAGATTATCCATTCGGGGATATTCCAATATGTTTCAAAGTCAATAAGAAAATATTTGCTGAATTATATCCATTAGATAATGATTATAAAATAACTTTAAAGTGTGATGCGCTTCTTGCAGAATTATATAGAAAACAATATACAAACGATATAGTAAGAGGTTATCATTGCCCACCTATGCAAGCAATTTATAGAAATACAGTATATATCAATAAGACAGTTGATGATAAATTAATTTTTGAAATGATAGACCACTCTTATGATGAGGTGATAAAAAGTTTTTCTAAAAAAGTTCAAAAAGAGATATTAGAAAATTAAAAAATTTAAGGAGGAGAATATGAATGAAAATAATATAAATGGAAAAATCGCTTTTTTAAGAGATACATTCTTAAAAGCAGAAAAAGATTATTTAGAAGAGTTAATAAAAGAACCTAAATATAAGAATTTTATAGAGGATTTGAATAAGTATAATTCTAAAGAATTATCATTAGAGGCAGTTAAGAGAATTAGTGCTATTGAAAGTGGAAAAGTAAAAGAAGAAGATTTAGAAAAGGTGGAAACAGAAATTACACTATTACTAGCATCAATTCAAGATTGCGTTAGAGAAAAAGTTAAAGAAAAAATAAAAATAGAAGAAGAATTAGAAATATAATAGAAATAGCCTAGATTCCACCATCTAGGCTATCATCATATAAACACTCAATTTTTTCCATATTTTCACGTTTCCTATCTGGAATAGCATGGCAATATTTATTAAAAGTGGTACTTATATCAGCATGTCCTAGAATTTTACTAAGTACAGGAATTTCCATACCTTGTTCAATTGCTCTAGTTGCAAATGTATGTCTTAAAGTATGGAATGTAACTTGAACTTTATCAGCATGAGATTTTGCTTTAGATTTTATATTCTTTTTAATTTTATTTCTAATTGTTTTTTCTTTTTTATCTCGTAAACCGGCATCTATTAGCATTAAAGAATATTCTTTCCAAAAAGTTTTCTGATCATAAGGTTCTCCAATTTGATTACAAAATAGAAAATCTTTATTTACATAGGATTTACCAGCTAATTGGATTTCAATTTTTTGTTTTTGCTTGTGAGTTTTTAATTCTTTAACAATAGGAGAGAGAAGCGGTATTTCTCTATAAAATGTTTTTAAACAAAAATATTTGGAATTGTTAGGAAAGTATAAGATGGAGTTAACTGAAAAATATATTAAAGCTGGTTATCCTTATGATCATTTCTTTGGAAGGAATTAAAATATAGAAATTAGCAAAATATAT
>JABLTM010077146.1_pt1 | contig 10114 bp, 8 predicted proteins | sample 7160121 | NCBI WGS metagenome assembly JABLTM01 (sample SAMN14651224, study PRJNA627086) | human gut metagenome | isolation source: feces | host: Homo sapiens | reverse complement strand
TTTGTATATACACAATAAAAAGTCTTTACTTAAAAAGAAGGAAAAAAAGGGAGATAATTAATGGTAATAATAAACACCCAGGGTATAGTACTTAAATCAGTGCCTTATAAAGAAAATGACTTGATATTAACTGTATTTAGTAGGAAACTGGGTAAAATAGCTGTAATTGCGAGAGGAGCTAAGAAAAGTAAAAGTTCTTTATTATCGTCTTCTCAGATATTTTCATATTCAAACTTCACATTAAAAAAAGAAGGGCACATGTATAGAGTAACTCAAAGTGAAATTATAAAAAGTTTTTACAATTTATCTTATAATTTTGAGGCTTTTTCTTATGGAACGTATATTTTAAAATTAATTGATAATTTTATGATTGAAAATCAACCTAATAATAGACTATTTATACTATTAGCTCAAGCTCTTTATTTATTTTGTGAAGAGGATATAGATATGGAATATGTGACTTTATGTTTTGAACTTAAATTTTTAGATTACATAGGATTTAAACCTATTGTAAATACATGTGTTAGTTGTTACAATAAAGATTTTAAAAATCCTGTATTTAATATATATGAAGGTGGTTTATTGTGTGAAAAATGTAGTGTGAATTATGAACATAATTTAAAGATGAATATAACTACAGCTAAACTAATGGATTATATATTAAAAAATGATATTATATTATGTTCAAAAGCTAAAGTATCAAAATACCTAATAAATGAGTTAAGTAAAATATTAAAAATCTATATGAATGAATATTTAGGAAAGATAAATAAAAAATCATTAGATGTATTAAAAAGTCTAAATAAAAAGGGAGTGGAATAAATGAGTAAAATAACTATTGAAGCCATTGATCAAGTTATGGAAAGAGTTCCAGGAGCAACTTACGCTGAGGTAAGAGAAGCTCTTATAAAGAGTGATGGAGATGTGATTGATGCGATAATTTTACTACAAGAAAATTCTACAGAAAAAGAAAAAGAAAACAAAAACAAAAAAACTTTTGAAGAAGTATTTGGAAAAGACTCTGATAAAATCAAAGAAGAAATTACAGAACTTCTTAGAAAAAGCAACGTAATACGTATAGTAATTGAAAAAAATGGAAAAATAATAATGAATATACCTATTACTGTAGGTGTTGTTGGAGTAGTGTTTGCTCCAATATTAACATTAATAGGTCTTTCAGCATCTGTACTTGCAAAATATAGAATAAAAATTGAAAATGAAGATGAAGGCACAATAGTTGACTTAGGCGAATTTAGTGAAGAAAAATTAAATATCATTAAAGATATGGTTAGTTCTGCCACTAAAGATGTAAAACAAGCTGTAGATAAAAGAAATAAAAAAACAGAAGATAAAAATGAAGTAGATGACGACGATGTTATAATTGATCTTAATAAAAATGACTACAGAGAAAAAAGAGATGAAGAATAATAAATAATTAGCTAGTTTATTGACAAATTTTTTATGTTTTGTTATTCTTACAAATATAAACGAAGTATTAGGAGGCCTTTCGTAGATACGGAAGGCCTTATTATTATAAAAAGTTAAAGAAAATTAATTTAGGAGGTATTATTATGAATTTTCAAGATATGATACTAGCACTTCAAAGTTATTGGTCTAAACAAGGATGTATCATGATGCAACCTTATGACGTGGAAAAAGGTGCAGGAACTATGAATCCAAATACTATCTTAAGATCATTAGGACCAGAACCATGGAGCGTTTGCTATGTTGAACCATCAAGAAGACCTGCAGATGGTAGATATGGAGAAAATCCAAATAGATTATATCAACATCATCAATTCCAAGTTATATTAAAACCATCTCCAGATAATATACAAGAATTATACTTAAAAAGTTTAGAGGCTATAGGAATAAATCCTCTAGAGCATGATATAAGATTTGTTGAAGATAACTGGGAATCAACTACAGTTGGTGCTTGGGGACTTGGATGGGAAGTATGGCTAGATGGTATGGAAGTTACTCAGTTTACATATTTCCAACAAGTTGGAGGTATTGAATGTGAACTTGAAACTGGTGAAATAACTTACGGTTTAGAAAGACTAGCAATGTACATCCAAGATGTTGACAGCGTATATGATTTAAAATGGAATGATAAAATAACTTACGGTGACGTTTTCAAACAAGCTGAATTTGAAAATAGTACATATTCATTTGATGAATGTGATGCAGAAATGTTATTTAATTTATTTGATACATATGAAAAAGAAGCATTAAGAATAATCGAGAGAGGATTAGTAATACCTGCTTATGATTACGTATTAAAGTGCTCTCATACATTTAACACACTAGATGCAAGAGGTGCAATAGGTGTTAGTCAAAGAGCATCATTTATAGGTAGAGTTAGAAATATGTCAAAAGCTGTAGCAGAGCTTTATGTTAAACAAAGAAAAGAAATGGGATATCCACTATTAAAGGAAGGTGACAAATAATGAATAATTACCTTTTATTAGAGATTGGGGTAGAAGAATTACCATCAAGATTTGGACAAACTACATTAGATCAAATAGAAAATAATTTAAGTAAATTACTTAAAGAAGAAAGAGTAAACTTTGATAATATAGATAAATATGCAACGCCAAGAAGATTAACTTTTGTTATAAAAAACTTAGCTGATAAAGCAAGTGATTTAGAAGAAGAAGTTAAAGGGCCTGCTAAAAAAATCGCAGTTGATGAAGAAGGAAACTTCACAAAACCAGCTCTTGGATTTATGAAGAGTAAAGGTTTAGACCCAGAAAATGTATACTTTAAACAAGTAGGAAATGCTGAATATTTATTTGGTACAATTAAGCAATCTGGAAAAGAAACTGCTGAAATATTAAAAAATATAATACCTACAGCTATTAAAAATGTAACATTCCCTAAAGCTATGCGTTGGGGCGGAAAAAATATGAGATTTGCCAGACCAATAAGATGGATGGTTGCTCTATTAAATGATAATGTATTAGATGTTAATTTAGAAGGTATAAAAGCATCTAATGTTACAAAAGGACATAGATTCTTAGGAGAAAGAGAATTTGAAGTAAATTCAGTTGAAGATTACTTTGAAAAATTAGAAAAAAACTACATAATATTAGATCAACATAAAAGAAAAGCAATGATAAAAGAACAAGCTATAGAAGTAGCTAACTCATTAGGTGGAGAAGTTGAACTTGATGATGATTTATTAGAAGAAATAACATTCTTAGTAGAATATCCAACTGCTTTTTATGGGGAGTTTGAAGAAGATTATGTTAAACTTCCGAAAGAAGTTGTAACTACACCTATGAAAGAGCATCAAAGATACTTCCCAGTATCAAAAGATGGTAAATTATTACCATACTTCATAGCAGTTAGAAATGGTGATTCTCATAGAATAGATATAGTAAAAGCAGGTAATGAAAAAGTTTTAAAAGCAAGACTTGCAGATGCTCTATTCTTCTATAAAGAAGATACTAAAAAACCATTAGAAAGCTTTGTAGATAAATTACAAACCGTTGTATTCCAAGCTAAACTTGGAACAGTTTACGATAAGAGTTTAAGAATAGATAAATTATCACAAACTATATTAAATGAATTAAATATGAGTGAAAGTGCAAAAAATACTCAAAGAGCAGCAAAACTTTGCAAAGCTGACCTTGTAACTAATATGGTATTTGAATTTACTGAACTTCAAGGTATAATGGGGAGAGACTATGCAAAAGTTGGTGGAGAAAATGAAGAAGTATGCCAAGCTATATTTGAACATTATCTTCCAAGATATGCAGGAGATATATTACCTGAAACTAATGCAGGTATAGCCTTATCTATAGCTGATAAACTTGATTCAATAGCAGGATTCTTTGCTATAGGAATTAAACCATCAGGATCTCAAGACCCTTATGCTCTAAGACGTCAAGCTTTAGGTATACTTTCGATCTTATTAGATAAAAAATTATCTGTTAACTTAAATAATTTAATAAATGCAGCATTAGATAATTATTCAAACTTAGAATTTAATAAAGAAGAAGTTGCTTCTCAAATAGTTGAATTCTTCGTAGAAAGAGTTAAAAACTTATTCAAAGATTTAGGAATAAGATATGATGTTATAGATGCAGTATTAAATAACAATTTAAATGATATATCAGATATACATACAAGAGCTCTTGAATTAAATAGATGGCTTCAAAAAGATGAACTAGTTGAAATGTTAACAGCGTTCAATAGAGTTTCTACTTTAGCCCAAAAAGCAACTACTGATATAGTAAAAGAAGAATTACTAAAAGAAGATGCAGAAATTAAATTATACAATGGATTTAAAGAAATTAAATCAAATGTAGAAAGTTTACTAGTTGATAAAAAATATAATCAAGCCCTTGATGCTTTTGCAACATTAAGACCATTAGTTGATAATTTATTTGACAATGTAATGGTAATGGATAAAGATGAATCAGTAAAAGAAAATAGACTAGGATTATTAAAACAAATTTATAGCACAATGCTTACAATTTGTGACTTATCTAAAATTGTATATAAATAAACAGTTTAAATAAAATAAAGAGCCTTCCTTAGCTAAGAAAAATTTAAGGAAGGCCTTTTTGACTAATAATAATAAGTGTAACTTACATCTTATTAATAAATAAATATAGTATGCATTAATATCTACAATACAGTTAAAACTAAATATATATATAATTGAGTTGATTAAAAAACATAACATAAATAACTGATAAATATATTTACATAGTCGTATATATGGATATATAATATACTATATAAAATATAACGGATAAAAAGTATAGCATATTGAAAGAAGGTGATTGTCATTCAATTAAATCAAAGACAACAAAAGATAATAGAGATAGTAAAAGAAAATGAACCTATAACAAGTGAACAAATTGCTTCTATGTTAAATGTTACTCGTGCTACATTAAGATCTGATTTAGCAATACTTACAATGACAGGAATATTAGATGCAAGACCAAAAGTAGGTTATTTTTATTCAGGAATAAAGAATTTCAACTTAATGGGAAGCGATATAAAAGATAAAAATGTTGAAGATATAATGAGTATTCCTGTAATAGCTAAGAAGGATGATAGCTTATATGAAGTTATAGTAAATATGTTTTTATCAGATGTTGGAAGCATATTTATAATAGATGATGATGAAAATCTATGTGGTATAGTTTCAAGAAAAGATTTACTAAAAGCAACGATAGGTGGAGCAGATATGAATAAGATGCCTATAGGAATGATAATGACTAGAACTCCTAATATAATTACCGTAGAAAAAGAAGATAGTGTTATTATAGTTGCAAAAAAAATAATAGAGCATGAAATAGACTCTATACCAGTAGTAGAAAATTTAGATGATAATAGATGTAAGATAGTAGGAAAAATATCAAAAACAAATATTACAAAATTGTTTTTAGAAATGGTAGACAATTAAGGAGGAGATTATGGAGAGTTTTATATTATATGCAATATCAGACTCTATTGGGGAAACAGCTCAACAAGTTGCAAAAGCTGCAATATCACAATTTGATATAAAAGAAGAAACTTATGATATAAGAAGATTTCCTTATGTATCAACTAAGGAAACTCTTATGGAAATATTAGAAAGTGCAAAAAATGAAAATTCAATAATTGTATATACGCTAGTAAGTGAAAATTTAGGAGATATTGTTGAAGATTTCTGTGCAAAAGAAAATTTACACTGTGTAGATTTAATGTCTCAGATAGTAAATATATTATCTGAAAAAATTGGAACTCCTCCAAAGAGAGAACCAGGAATAATAAGAAGAATGAATGAAGAATACTTCAGGAGAATAGAGGCTATAGAATTTGCAGTTAAATATGATGATGGTAAAGATCCAAGAGGTGTATTAAAAGCAGATTTAGTACTAGTTGGTATATCTAGAACATCTAAAACACCTTTAAGTATGTATTTAGCAAATAGAAATATAAAAGTAGCTAATATTCCTTTAGTACCAGAAATTCCAATACCAAAGGAAGTTTATGAAATCAATCCTAAGAAAATTATAGGACTTACAAATACTCCAGAAAAATTAAATGAAATAAGGCAATCAAGATTAAAAGCTCTTGGACTGTCAAGTAATGCTAACTATGCAAAATTAGATAGAATTTTAGAGGAGTTAGATTATTCAGAAGAAGTTATGAAAAAACTGTCTTGCCCAGTTATAAATGTTGCAAATAAAGCAATAGAAGAGACAGCAGGATTAATTTTAGATATAATGAAGGAAAATGGTTTAAAGAAAAAAATACATACAAGTAAATAAATCTATTTTTATAGATTTCCATAAATAAATATTTTTAAAGGGGATTTTATATATGTGTATGAGATATGTTTATAGCTTTAATGAAGGTAGTAAAGAAATGAAATCTTTACTAGGAGGTAAGGGTGCTAACTTAGCTGAAATGACTAAGATAGGATTACCAGTACCACCAGGTTTTACAATAACAACTAAGGCTTGTAACGATTACTATGAAAATAACAAAACAATAAAACAAGAAATAATAGATCAAATAGAAGAAAAATTATCAATTTTAGAAAAAGATTTAAATAAAAAATTAGGTAGTGAAGAGAACCCACTTTTAGTATCTGTTCGTTCTGGGGCAGTTATATCAATGCCAGGTATGATGGATACAATATTAAATTTAGGTTTAAATGATAAAACTGTTTTAGCTTTATCTAAAGCAACTGATAATGAAAGATTTGCCTATGATAGTTATAGAAGATTTATACAAATGTTCTCTGATGTTGCTATGGAAGTTCAAAAATATAAATTTGAAAATGTATTAGATAGATATAAAGAAGAAAATAATTTTAAATTTGATACAGATTTAACAACTGAACACTTAAAAGCAATTGTTGAAGAATATAAAAATATATATAAAAAAGAGGTTGGAGAAGATTTTCCACAAGATCCTAAAAAACAATTAATGTTAGCGGTAGAAGCTGTATTTAGATCTTGGAATAACCCAAGAGCTATAGTTTACCGTAGATTAAATGATATAGATAATAACTTAGGAACTGCAGTTAATATACAATCAATGGTATTTGGTAATATGGGAGATACTTCTGGAACAGGAGTTGCTTTTACAAGGGACCCAGCTACAGGAGATAATAAATTACTAGGAGAATACTTAATAAATGCACAAGGTGAAGATGTTGTGGCAGGTATAAGAACTCCTCAACCAATAGATACATTAAAAGAAGTTATGCCAGAGATTTATAAACAATTTATAGATACAGTAAAAACACTAGAACATCACTACAAAGATATGCAAGATGTTGAGTTTACTATAGAAAAAGGAAGATTATTTTTCTTACAAACTAGAAATGGTAAAAGAACTGCAGCATCTGCCATAAATGTGGCTGTTGATTTTGTTAATGAAGGACTAATAACTAAAGAAGAAGCTATAATGAGAATTGAGCCTAAACAATTAGATCAATTACTTCATCCTAAATTTGAAGATAAAGCATTAAAAGAAGCAACAGTTTTAACAAAAGGTTTGCCAGCATCTCCAGGAGCTGGAAGTGGTAAAATATACTTTAGTGCAGAAGATGCAGCAAAAGCTTCACAAAATGGAGAAAAAGTAATACTTGTTAGACAAGAAACTTCTCCAGAAGATATAGAAGGAATGGTATGTTCTGAAGGTATACTTACTGCAAGAGGTGGTATGACTTCTCATGCAGCAGTTGTTGCAAGAGGTATGGGTAAATGCTGTGTTGCTGGATGTGGAGAAATTAAGGTTGATGAAGCTGCAAAAGAAGTTAGAAAAGATGATTTAGTTTTAAAAGAAGGAGATTTTATATCTCTTGATGGTTCAACAGGAGTAGTATACTTAGGAGATGTAGCTAAAGTAGAAGCTACAATGACTGGTAATTTTGAAAAATTAATGAATTGGGTTGATGAAATTAGAGAAATAAGAGTTAGAACTAATGCTGATAATCCAAGAGATGCTAAGGCTGCTGTAGATTTTGGAGCAGAAGGTATAGGACTTTGTAGAACTGAGCATATGTTCTTTGATGAAGATAGAATACCAGCAGTTAGAAAAATGATTTTATCAAATACTGTAAAAGATAGAGTTGAAGCTTTAGACAGGCTACTTCCTATGCAACAGCAAGATTTTGTTGATATATACAAAGTTATGGGAGATAGACCTGTTAATATAAGATTATTAGATCCACCATTACATGAGTTCTTACCTCATGATGATGAAACAATAAATGAGTTAGCTAAGGATATGAATATAGATGCAAAAGAAATCAAAAAGAGAATAGTTGACTTAGCAGAATTCAATCCAATGCTTGGACATAGAGGTTGTAGACTTGCTGTAACTTATCCAGAAATAGCAGTTATGCAAACAAAAGCAATAATAAATGCAGCTATAGAAGTAAATAAAGAAGGTTTAAATGTGGAGCCAGAAATAATGATACCTTTAGTTGGTGCATTAAATGAATTTAGAAATGTAAAAAATACTATAGTAGAAACTGCAAATAAAATAATTGAAGAAAATAATGTGAACTTAAAATATACAGTAGGTACAATGATAGAAATACCTAGAGCATGCTTAATAGCTGATGAAATAGCAAGAGAAGCAGATTTCTTTTCATTTGGTACTAATGATTTAACACAAATGACATTTGGTTATTCTAGAGATGATGCTGGAAAATTCTTAAATGAATATGTGGATAAAGAAATATTAGAAAAAGATCCATTCCAAACTTTAGATCAAAATGGTGTTGGAAAATTAGTTAAAATGGCAGCAAATCTTGCTAGAGAAGAAAAAGGCGATAAAATTAAACTTGGAATTTGTGGAGAGCATGGAGGAGATCCAGCATCAGTAGAATTTTGTTATAAAACAGGATTAAACTATGTATCTTGTTCACCATATAGAGTTCCAATAGCTAGACTTGCAGCTGCACAAGCTACTATAAAAAATAAGAAATAGATATAAATAAAACCCCAGAAGTACTAATTAATAGTACCTATGGGGTTTTTATGTATTTTATTTTATTATCATTAAATCTTTAGTTACATTATTTAACACTTCACAACCATCTTCAGTTATTAGTACTAAATCTTCTATTCTAACACCAACTTCTCCCGGTAAATATATACCTGGTTCAACGGAGAATATCATTCCTGGTTTTAAAATATTTTCATTTACAGAAGATACATCACCAAATTCATGACACTCCATTCCTATGGAATGACCAGTTCTATGAGTGAAGTATTGTCCATATCCTTTTTCTGATATATAGTCACGACAAGCATTGTCCACATCACAGAATCTATTTCCAGGTTTACAAGCAGCTATACCTCTTAAGTTAGCTTCTTTGACTATTTCATATACTTCTTTTCCTTTTTGAGAAACTTCTCCTATAAATACTGTTCTAGTCATATCTGAGCAGTATCCATCTTTTACACAGCCTATATCAATTACTACAGAATCTCCCAATTTACCTTTTGAATTATCTGATTCATGATGAGGGTCAGCAGCATTTGCTCCATATCCTATGATAGGATCAAACGAAAATTCAGGAGCATCCATTTCACAGTAAAATTCGAATAATTTATCTGCTATTTCCAACTCAGTGAAATTTTCTTTTACTAGTGGTATTATTTTTTTCATTGCTGCATCGTTAATTTTAGAAGCCGCTCTCATTAATTGCTGCTCTTCTTCGTCTTTTATTTGACGAATATTGTCTATTATAAACGATCCATCTATGAATTTTGTAGCATTTAATTTATTCATCAAAGGTAATAAGAATTTAGCTGGCCATACTTTATCTATACCAACTACTGTGTTTTCTCTCATAAGATTTGCCAACATTCCTACATAATAATCAGTATCATCGAAGTAAATTATCTCAGCTCCTTCAATTGGAGTAGACTGTGGGAATAATTTACCTATAAATAATTTATGGTTACCATGGATATCAAGATAAAGAACAACCATTCTTTCTCCACAATTTAACATACGCCCAGTTAAATAGCATATAGAAGCAGGGTCGGCTACTATTAATTGAGGAACATTATTTTCTTTCATTGATTCCATAATTCTTTTTAATTTAATTCTTGTACTTTTGGTTGTGCTTTACTTTGTA
>JABLTM010042041.1_pt1 | contig 10124 bp, 9 predicted proteins | sample 7160121 | NCBI WGS metagenome assembly JABLTM01 (sample SAMN14651224, study PRJNA627086) | human gut metagenome | isolation source: feces | host: Homo sapiens | reverse complement strand
CCGGATGGAGACCTTCCGGAAGAAAGTCTGGATTACCTTTCCGGGAACATCTTCCATGACTTCATCAAATTCATTGTTTGTGAAATCATGCTTATACCAATGTTTTCCACATTTTGTATAAATTTGTTTATATCTATTTCTGTTTTATATCCAGGAATTGATTGCATTTTATCTACTGTTCCACCTGTAAATCCTAATCCTCTTCCAGACATTTTTGCAACAGGAACACCAAGTGATGCAACTAATGGTAATAAACATATTGATACTTTATCTCCTACTCCTCCTGTTGAGTGCTTATCAACTATTATTTTATTTAATTTTGATAAATCTAATATTTCACCTGAATTTGCCATAGCTATAGTTAAGTCTGTTGTTTCTTGTTTTGTCATACCATTTAAAAATATTGCCATAACTAAAGCTGCTGCTTGATAGTCCGCTACATCTCCCTCTACATAGCCTTTTACAAAATATTCAATTTCTTGCTTTGTTAATTCTTTATTTTCCCTTTTTTTCTCAATAATTTCTAAAATATTCATAAATTTCACTTCCTATTAGTTTAAAATCTTTTTAATAATTTATTTAAATTTGATAATATATTGTATATAAACTATGAATATAAATTAAATTTCTTAAATAAAATGCCCTGTAAAACTTCTTCTATGAATTGGGCATAATCCATATTCTTTAATTGCTGCAATATGCATAGCAGTTCCATACCCTTTATGCTTAGCAAATCCATATTGTGGATATACTGTATCCCATTCTCTCATTATTCTATCCCTTGTAACCTTTGCAATAATTGATGCTGCTGCAATTGAATAACATTTAGCATCACCTTTTATTATAGATTCATATGGTACTCCATCTGTGTCTATATGTTGAAGTGCATCTATTATAATTAAATCTGGTCTAACATCTAATCCTTTTACAACACTTGTAACACCTTGCTTAGTAGCATTCAAAATATTTATATCATCTATAACATCTTGTCCAATTATTGCTACTGAATAACTTATTGCTTCTTCAATAATTTTATCATATAAAAGTTCTCTTTTCTTTTCAGAAACTTTTTTTGAATCATTTACCCCTTCTATCATTGAATCTTCAGGCATTATAACTCCTGCAACAACAACAGGACCTGCTAGAGGCCCTCTTCCTGCTTCATCTATTCCACATATATTTTTAAATCCTTTTTCATGTAATTCTTTTTCTATTTGTTTTAAATTTGTTAATCTTTCTAATTCTTTATCTTTCATTTGTTTTTCCTTCATCTTATTTTATTTTTCTCAACTATTCACTCTATATTTTTCTAATTTATTTCTAAATTTTCTAATTCACTTAATGAATAATATGTTTTATCTCCATTTTCAAATCCCTGTGTATTATATATTTCTATTGTCATATCTTTAATATTATATTTTATAATATATTGTCCTTTTGAACTTACATCTTGCATACCAATTTCTTCTAAATCTGATGTTGATAATGTATAATACAAATTCAAATTATTTTTTTCTTGTTCAAATTGATCTGATGTTACACCAAATTTTGAAAGTTCACTTGCATTTTGAATTTCTGTTCCTTTTAATTTTGATTTTGCCATTTCTATTCTTTTGCTTTTTTCAGTTTCATCTGTTAATTTATCAAAACTTGTTCCTAAATTAAAGTTTGCATTTTCTACATATTCTTTTCCTTTTACTTTTATTAAAAGCATGTCTGTTTTAAGGTTTTCTAAATCTGCTCTTTTTATTATACTACTTCCACCTTGTATTGATATTCCTGCTAATATTAATAATAATGCTATTGTTATAACTAATACAATCATTGTTATTCCTTTATTTTTCTCCATTTTATCCTCCCAGATTTATAGTCATTTTTCTTCCTTTTTCGTTTTTATTATACTATAATTCTTTAAACTAAATCAAGTAACTTTTTAAATTTTAATTTTTTTAATATAATTACATTTTTTTCACAAAAAGTTCACAATACTATTGTATCCTAATCAAGAATTAGGTTATTATATAAATATAAAATATTTTTCGGGAGGTAATAAAAATGGACGAAAATAAAAATGAAAATAACACTCAAAAATTCAAAGCAATACCAGTAACTGGTTCAACATCATATGACAAAACAAAAAAGACTAAATCTGGTTTTGGAAAAAGCGTAATAATACCTTTTATCAGTGGTGTATTAGGTTGTACAGTTGTAATAGGAACATGTTTTGGAATTCCGTCTATTAAAACGAAAATAATAGGAAGTTCAAACTCTTCATCAATTAGTACAACAAATAATAATTCAACAAAATCTGATGGATATGTAAAACAAACATCTTTAGAAAACTATTCAGATACTTCTGTATATGCAGCAAATAAGATTTTACCATCTATTGTTGGTATAAAAATTGAATATACTGTAAATTCCACATCAATATTTGGCAGAAGTGGTTCAACAACAGCAACAGCTTCTGGTTCAGGAATTATAATTAGTGAAGATGGTTATATTTTAACAAACAACCACGTTGTATCTTCAAGTTCTTCTGAATCAAATTCTTATTATCAAATATCAGAAGCAACAAAAGTTACAGTTACTTTATTTAATGATGAAACTGAATATGAAGCCAAAATTGTTGGTCAAGATGAGCAAACTGATTTAGCTGTTATAAAAATTGAAAAAACTGGTTTAACAAAAGCTGAATTTGCAGATTCTGACGATGTTAAAGTTGGTGAATTTGCAATGGCTGTTGGAAATCCTGTAAACATGACAAGTACTGTTACAACTGGTATTGTAAGTGCTGTTAATAGAAAAATTACAGATTCTGATGGAAAAACATACACTTGTATTCAAACTGATGCAGCTATAAACTCTGGTAATAGTGGTGGTGCATTGGTTAATGCTCAAGGTAAAGTTATTGGAATTAATACATTAAAACTATCAGGTTCTGGAATTGAAGGTATTGGTTTTGCTATTCCTATAAATTCTACAACAGATATCACTTCTCAATTAATTCAATACAGCAAAGTTAAAAGACCTTTTATAGGAATTTCTGGTATTGATTTAGACGAGACAACTGCTAAAAAATATAACTTAGTTGTTGGTATATATGTAAAATCTGTTGAAGATTTCTCTTCTGCTGAAAAAGGTGGATTAAAAGCTGGAGATGTTATCATAGAAGCTGATGGAAAATCTATTAAATCAATGGATGAATTAAATGAAATTAAAAATTCTCATCAAATTGGTGATACTATTAAATTAAAAGTTAATAGAAATGGTTCTGAAAAAGAAATAACTTTAACATTAGGTGAACAACCTTAACTTTTGATATATGTATATATAAACTTTTGCAAAAAGAAGTTGTCAAAAAGGGGCGTCCCTTTTGACAATAAAATTTAAAATTTAATAAACTCTTCACTTTTAATTCACACAATGGACAAAATTCATTATTATAATACAACCATAGTCAGGAAGTTATCTGACTTAAATAAAAAAACATCCCCTTTTATTTTCAAAAAACTAGGAACCTTAAAGGAACCTAGTTTTATTTTTTATATTATTACTATATCTTTTTCACTTGTCATCTTATTATTTCCATATGCAAATATAATATAAATGTTATTGTTATATACAAAATATTCTGATGCATTTTCTACTTTATAAATATCACTATTTATATCTCTAGAAAATATATTATAACCTAACTTTATTAAATCTTCTGATTTCTTTTGTTCTTTTTGTATATCTGTATTGATTTTATTTTGTACATCAGCCTTTTTTAAATCAAAACTATTTATAATATCTTCTAGTGTTAATTTTTTATTTTCTTTTAAATCAAAATTAAAAGTTTGAACTATAACTCTTTGAGCACTTGTATTTTGCTTTAAATCTGAATATATTACTAATGATAATATATTATTTTCTACATAAGCTTTGTATTTTACAATATATATTATATTTTGATTAGAATCTTTTAATATTTCCTCAGCTTTACCTTTAAAAGTATTTTCTATTTCTTTATTAAAATTATCTGTTTCTTCATTATTTATATTAATATATGGTAAATTTACATCGATTTCATGTTTTTCGTTTTTCTCTTCCTTTGTATAATTTGTATATACCAAGTTCTCGTCTTGTTTTATTTTTTGTATTTTATATTCTCCCTTGTCTTCTATTTGATTATCAAATATGTTTTCAAAGTTGGCTTTTAAATTTGCTTCCTCTTCCTCAGTTCTTTTTGTTATTTTATTTATTCCAAACATATTGTCTACTACATCATTCCCTAAAATTTGTACTCCAACTACTACTATTACCGCTATTACACATATTAATAATATAACCGCATACATAATTATTCTTTTTTTGGGTATCTTTTCTTTTTCTGGTAATTCTAAATTCATTATTTTTCTCCATTCTTTTTTTATCTTTTTTAGTATAACATTTTTTACAAGTTATGGTCAAGCTTAAAAAAGGACTCCCAACTGGGAATCCTCCGGAAAATTGCACCTACTGTGCAGCTGCACGAACAGTCATCTCAGACACCTGCTTTATTATTTCTTCAGTGGCCGGTAAATGATACAAAAAAAAGAATCTTATTACTCTTAAGTTTGCCTTTTCTCTTTTTTTAACTTTGAAGTTTTCAAAGGTTACATAAGTCTTCTCTACCTGAGTTGGATTTGGTACAATAGTACCTATTTTTTTTCCTTTCAACTCAATGTCAAAAACATTCATTCTGTTACCTTTAAAATCAAGTATTCTAGGCATGCTTTTTTTCCTCCTGATATTTGTGTGCCATTTTTTAATGCGACTTTTTAATTATATCATATTTTACATAAAATTTCAATGTTTTTTTGGCTTTATTTAAACTTTCCATCGCATTTTTGAACATTATTCGACATAATTTATTTCAATTATATATACATCCTTTTTATTTTATATAATCATAATTATCAAATAATCAAAATACCATTTATAACGCAAAAATATTTGACTATTTTATTATTTTGCGTTATTATATATAATATTGAAAAAACAAAGAAATGAGGAATTAGAAAGTTATGATATGTTCAGAATGTAAAAAAAATCCAGCAATACTTTTTTATGAAAAAATAGATAATGGAAAAAGCACAATGGAAGGCTTATGCTATGACTGTGCAAAAAAGAAAGGAATAGATGCAACAGAAGTATTAGCAAAACAACAAGACATTTTATCTAAAGACAAAATCAACTTTGCTGATATGAATAAACAATTAGAAAGCATTTTTAAAGACTTTGCTGAAAATCTAGATTTAAATAATTTAGAAAACATTGATGGTGCAATCACTTTTGGAAATATAGATGATGAAGAAGATGGTGATGTGGAAGATGAAGAAAAGCCAAAAATTGCAGGTGCTGCAATTCCTTTAGGTTCAATATTTTCAAACATGTTTGCACAAAAAAATGATAACAATAATAATCAAAAACAAGATAATGATAAAAAACAAACAAAAAATGATAAGAAAAAAGATTCAAAAACAAATAAAAAGAAAAAATATCTAGATACTTATGGAACAAACCTAACAAATAAAGCCAAAAACAATCAAATTGATATAGTTATTGGTAGAGATAAAGAAATTCAAAGAGTTATTCAAATTTTGAATAGACGTTCTAAAAACAATCCTTGCTTAATTGGTGAACCTGGAGTTGGTAAAACTGCAATAGCACAAGGTTTAGCTATTAAAATTGCTAATCAAAATGTTCCTGCAAAACTTTTAAATAAAGAAGTTTATCTTCTAGATATGACAGCAGTAATTGCTGGTACTCAATTTAGAGGTCAATTCGAGTCTAGAATGAAAGGAATTATTGATGAATGTAAAGAATATGGAAACATCATTTTAGTTATAGATGAAATCCATAATATAATTGGTGCCGGTGATGGTGAACATTCTATGAATGCTGCAAATATTTTAAAACCTGCTCTTTCTAATGGAGAAATTCAATTAATTGGTACAACTACTTTAAAAGAATATAGAAAATATATCGAAAAAGATACTGCTCTAGAAAGAAGATTCCAACAAGTTTTAGTTGAAGAACCTAATATTGATGATTCAATTAAGATTTTGGAAGGAATAAAAAAATATTATGAAGAATATCATAAAGTAAAAATATCTTCTGATGTTATTCGTCAAACTGTTGAAATGTCTGAAAAATATATTCATGACAGATTTTTACCAGACAAAGCAATAGATATATTAGATGAAGCTTGCTCTAGAATAAATTTGGAAAACAAAGACTTATTTAAACTAGAAATACTAAAAAAAGATTTAGCTAAAGTTCAAGCTCAAAAAGATGAACTTGCACAACCAGAAACAGATGAAGACTTCCAAAAAGTTGCAGATTTAAAAACTCAAGAATGCAAAATCATGGAAGATATAGATGCTTTAAGTAAAAAAATGAAACCTAGAAATCTTACACTTCAAGATATAGCTACAGTTATTGAAAATTGGACAAAAATCCCAGTTAAGAAAATTACTGAAGCTGAAACACAAAAACTTTTAAATTTAGAGACAAATCTTCATAAAAGAATTATTGGTCAAGAAGAAGCTGTAAGTGCTGTTTCTAGAGCTATTAGAAGAAATAGAGCTGGACTTCAAAATGAAAAAAGACCACCATCATTTATATTTGTAGGTCCTACAGGTGTTGGTAAAACAGAGCTTGCTAAATCACTTGCATATGAAATGTTTGGTTCAGAAGATTCTATTATAAGAATTGATATGTCTGAATACATGGAAAGTCACTCTACATCTAAACTTATAGGTGCACCTCCAGGATATGTTGGTTATGATGAAGCAGGTCAATTAACTGAAAAAGTAAAAAGAAAACCTTATTCAATTATACTTTTAGATGAAATTGAAAAAGCACATCCTGATGTATTTAATATTTTATTACAAGTATTAGATGACGGAAAACTTACAGATTCACAAGGTAACACTGTTAGCTTTGCAAATACAATTATAATTATGACTTCAAATGCTGGTTCAAATTTAAATAATAATTCAATTGGTTTTGGAAAACAAACTGTTGATAAATCAAAAATTGAAGATAGCTTAAAAGAAACATTTAGACCAGAATTTTTAAATAGAGTTGATGAAATTATTGTATTTAATTCTCTAAATAAAGATGAATTATTGCAAATAGTTGATTTAATGCTTGCAGATACTGTTAAAGCTTTAAAACATAAAGATATTTCTTTTGAAATATCAAATGAAGCAAAACAATTTATTTTAGAAAAAGGTACTAATATCAAGTTTGGTGCTAGACCTTTAAGAAGAGCTATACAAAGATATATTGAAGATGAGATTTCTGAAATGATTCTTCGTTCTCAAATTGTTGATGGCCAAACAATAAAAGTTGATTTAAAAGATAATGTTCTAGACTTTACTGTCAAAAATCAATAATTAGCTCAAAGTATAGTGAAGGGAGTAAAAAACGATGTTTAAACATATACCAAATATACTAACAATAATAAGATTTATACTTATACCAATTATTTTAAATTTTATATTTCAAGGAGATTATATTTCAGGCATTATAATTTTTTCTATATCTGGTTTAACAGATGTTTTAGATGGATTTATTGCACGAAAGTTTAACCTAATTTCTAACTTTGGAAAATTAATGGATCCTTTAGCCGATAAATTAACACAAATATCTGTACTTGCAGCCTTGGTCAGTGTTAAAATTATTCCTGTATGGATTTTAGCTATTGTTGTTTTAAAAGAATTAATAATGGTTGTTGGTGCATCATTCCTTTATGGAAAAGATGTTGTTGTTTATAGTAAATGGTATGGAAAATTAGCAACTGTATTATTTTACTTAGCCATCGTAGTTTCATTATTTATTAAACAACTTGAACTTACTGGTATTTGGTTACATCTTGATTTAGCAATTTATTGCTTAGCATTAATTTGTACTGTCTTTTCACTAATTATGTATATTAAATGCTTATATCAAGGCGGTTTTATTGATAAAAGCGATTTAAATAAAGAAACAAAAAATGTTATCGTTAAAGATAAATGGAGTTTCAAAAAAAAGAAAGCGGAGTAATCCGCTTTTTTCTATTCAAAATCTTCTAGTAATTGATTAAGTTCTTCTATTCCATTAACTTTAATCCCCTCACTAATTTTACCTTTATCTGTTTCAGACAAATACTCAACTGATATTTCCGTTTTTTCATATGTTTCTTCTTCATTATTCTCGTTTATTTTATATACAGTAATTTTCCCATCATCTTCTTTCAATACAAAATGTTGACCGCAATTACTATTAAATTCTTTATATAAAATTATCTCATTACTTGAATATTTTTCTATTTGCCAATATGGATATTCTTTTTTTAAATCTTCCTCTGTTCCATTTACTAAATCTTGTGGAACATCTACATATTCATTTATTGTATGATTACATTCGGCATAATATTTTTTTAAAATTAATAAACAATTTGGAGATATTTTTTCCTCTTGTGAATTCGTTGCAACTTCTTCTTGAACTTCCTGATACTCTTCTATGCAGTCATCAGTTACTTTTTCTGATACAATATTTATTTCATTTTGTATTATATTATTTTTATTTGCTAATTTTTCATTGTTATTATATATCAATCTTCCCACTACAATTCCTATTAATATAACTAATATTATTGGTATTATCATCCATATTTTTTTCATATAATTTCCTCCATAAATTTTTCTTTTATTATTTACAAATTTTTCTTGTTTTATACGTTCATTTCATTAATTGCGGTTGAAAACTTATTTTTGTTCCATTTGTTTTTATCACTATCTCCCCCATATTATCAGTTCTTAAAATCTTGATATTCATTTCTTTTAATTTTTGAATTGTAACTTCTGAAGGATGTCCAAATTTATTATCTTTTCCTACCCCAATTAATGCATATTGAGGATTTACTGCATTTAAAAGTTCTTTTGTTGATGATGTTTTTGAACCGATGATGTGCAACTTTTAAAACTATAGAGTTCAATTCTTTTTTGCTATACCTTTGCAAAATACTTTTTTCTGCAATTTCTTCAATATCACCTGTAAATAACATAGAAAACTTTTTATAATTTAGTTTACATACTAAAGAATTGTTATTAATAGCATTTTCAGAAATCATATTACTGCCGACTTGGCCACAAAACATTAAAATATAAATTTTTTTCTACATTAATCTTTTGTCCTGCTTCAACAGTTTTAACTTTTATATTTTTTTCTTTTACTATTTTTACAAATCTTTTATAATTTTCACTCTCTTCATATTGTTTTCCTATTATTATATTTTTAACTTTAATTTCATTTATTACATATAATAATCCGTCCGGACATGATCATTATCAAAATGGCTTATTATCATATAATCTATAGAATTAAAGCCTCTATCTAATAAATATGGCAATAATGTGTTTTTTCCAACATCATAATCTTTACTTCCTCCTCCATCTATTAAAATAGTTTTATTTTGTGGTGTTATGATTAATGTTGAATCCCCTTGTCCAACGTCAATAAAATAAATTCTCAAATTTTTAGGGATTATATTCATAACTATAACTACTAAAATTATTGCTACACAAATCCTTCTAATTTTATATTTATTGCTTCTTTTTTTCATTTTTATAATTGCTATTAAATTTCTTACCCTTATTTGCGTTATATTAGGATTTTTAACCGAATAAATATTAAATATATATAACATTACCGCTAGAACTATATAATACAAAATAATTGAAAATAAGCTTAGAGTTGGAATATAAATTTTTGAAAATTGCATTTTTCCTATATTAGAAATTAAAATCAGAATTTTAATTCCTACATTAACTATATAAGAAAGCACATTTGCTACATTAGCATTTAATAAAATCACAATCACGAATAAAAAACTTATAATAACGATCGGACCTATTACAACACTTAAAATTAAATTTGATATCAAAAAATACGTAGTAAAAGTATTCATATTTTCTAACAAAATTGGCAATATAAATAATTGAACCGAAATAGAAACAGCTACAATTTCTTTTACTTTATCTAGAACTTTTTGTATTTTAGGTTTAACTTTATATTTATACACTTTATTTTTTATCTTAATATTTTCT
>JABLTM010026915.1_pt1 | contig 10174 bp, 10 predicted proteins | sample 7160121 | NCBI WGS metagenome assembly JABLTM01 (sample SAMN14651224, study PRJNA627086) | human gut metagenome | isolation source: feces | host: Homo sapiens | reverse complement strand
CAGAGGGCTCCGGGCCCGAAGGGCTCCGCCGTAGGCGGTGGGGGAGAGACATAAAGTAAACCGTTGCTTACTTGAAAGTCTCTCCCTCCGGCGCTTCGCGCCGCCTCCCTCGCAGAGGGAGGCATTTTACTCTACTATTGTATCAGCCCTTGGTGGCGGCGTCAACAATGATGGCAAACTGGTCGGCCTTCAGGGAAGCACCGCCGATCAGGCCGCCGTCAACATCGGGCTTGCCCAGCAGTTCCTCGCCGGTCTTGGCGTTCATGATGCCGCCGTACTGGACGGTCAGGGCCTTGGCGGCATCTTCGCCGTACAGCTCGCCGACAACCTTGCGGATAGCGGCGCAGACTTCCTGTGCCTGGTCAGCGGTAGCGGTCTTGCCGGTGCCGATAGCCCAGATGGGCTCGTAGGCGATAACGACGTTCTTCAGCTCGTCAGCGGTCACGCCGTTCAGGGCGATCTTGACCTGCATGCGGACCAGCTCTTCGGTGACACCCTGCTCACGCTGGGCCAGGCTCTCGCCGACGCAGATGATGGGCTTCAGGCCGCCAGCCAGAGCAGCCTTGGCGCGCTTGTTGACAGTCTCATCGGTCTCGGCAAAGTACTGGCGGCGCTCGCTGTGGCCGACGACGACGTACTCAACGCCCAGGTCGGTCAGCATGTCTGCGCTGATCTCGCCGGTGTAAGCGCCGGACTTCTCGAAGTGGACATTCTCAGCGCCAACGTGGATGTTGGTGCCCTTGGTCTTGGCAACAGCGGTGACCAGGTCGGTGAAAGGCACACAGATAACGACCTCGCAGCCAGCGTCCTTCACAGCGGGGATCAGGGCGTCGATCAGCTCGGCGGCCTCGGTAGCGGTTTTATTCATTTTCCAGTTGCCGGCAATGATTGCCTTGCGGTTCTGCTTATCCATGATAGTTGCTCCTTTATTTCATATATCTCTCAAACAAAAAGGGGCGCAGCGGCTCTGCCGCCGCGCCCTGCGGGTTACAAATTAAGCTTTCTGGATAACGGCGATGCCGGGCAGTTCCTTGCCCTCCAGGTACTCCAGAGAAGCACCGCCACCGGTGGAGATGTGGGTCATCTTGTCGCCCAGGCCCATCTGCTGGACAGCTGCAGCGCTGTCGCCGCCGCCGATCACGGTGGTAGCGTCGCTCTCAGCCATAGCCTTGGCAACAGCCAGGGTGCCGGCAGCTAGGGTCGGGTTCTCGAAGACGCCCATGGGGCCGTTCCAGACAACGGTCTTGCTGGCCTTGACGGCATCAGCGAACAGCTTCATGGTCTCGGGGCCGATGTCACAGCCTTCCTGGTCAGCGGGGATAGCGTTGACAGGAACAATGACGGTCTCGACAGGGGCATCGATGGGATCAGGGAAGTCTTTGATGCAGGCAGCATCAACGGGCAGCAGCAGCTTAACGCCCTTCTCCTGGGCCTTAGCCATCATTTCCTTGCAGTAATCCAGCTTGGAGTCATCGCACAGGCTCTTGCCGATCTCGTAGCCCTGGGCCTTCAGGAAAGTGTAGGCCATACCGCCACCGATGATCAGGGTGTCGACCTTTTCCAGCAGGTTGGAGATAACGTTCAGCTTATCAGCGACCTTAGCGCCGCCCAGAATGGCGGTGAAGGGACGCTCGGGATCGTTCACTGCGTTGCCCAGGTACTTGATCTCCTTCTCCATCAGGTAGCCGACAGCGGTATCCTTAATGTAGTCGGTAACACCGGCGGTGGAGCAGTGGGCGCGATGGCAGGAGCCGAAAGCGTCATCCACGTAAGCATCGGCCAGGCTGGCCAGCTCCTCGCTGAAAGCGGGCTCATTCTTGGTCTCTTCCTTGCGGAAACGGGTGTTCTGCAGCAGAACAACATCGCCGTTGCCCATGGTGGCAACAGCAGCCTTGGCGTTCTCGCCGACAACGGTGTCATCGTCAGCAAAGGTGACAGGCTGGCCCAGCTTCTCGCTCAGGCGGACAGCAACAGGGGCCAGGCTGAACTTGGCCTCGGGGCCGTTCTTCGGCTTGCCCAGGTGGCTGCACAGAATGACCTTGGCGCCATCATTGATCAGCTTTTTGATGGTCGGCAGAGCCGCGTTGATACGGTTGTCATTGGTGATCACGCCGTCCTTCATCGGGACGTTGAAGTCGCAGCGAACCAGCACGCGCTTGCCAGCGTAGTTTTCATCGTCAATGGTCTTTTTACCCAAACCCATAGTAAAAGCTCCTCTCGGTATTACACATTAGTTATGGGGACGTTTTGCGCCCAATACCCATATTATACGCATAAAAAGGAATTTGCGCAAGTGTTTTTGATATATTTTTAACCAATGGTTCACATCTTCCCGGCTATTGACGGCACGGGCCGGGTGTGGTAGGATAAGGGCAAATATCGTGTTTTCGTTTTTCGTCAACTTTTCCCCGCTGTTACTGCCGTTTTGGGCCGGGCGGGTCATTTTTTTACAGGGAGGGTTAGTTTATGCTAATGCAATGTTTACCCGGCATCCTTATCCCCTTTGCCGGTACTACGCTGGGGTCCGCCTGCGTATTTTTCATGAAAAATACGCTGCACGAAGGTGTGCAGCGCGCTTTAACCGGCTTTGCCGCCGGGGTCATGGTAGCGGCATCGATCTGGAGTTTGCTCATCCCCGCCATGGAGCAGTCCGAGGGCCTGGGGCGGCTGGCGTTCATCCCCGCCGCCGTGGGCTTCTGGCTGGGCATCGGCTTTTTGCTGTTGCTGGATATGGCGGTGCCCCATCTGCACCAGGGTGCCGACACACCCGAAGGCCCCCACAGCGGCTTTTCCCGCACCACGATGCTGGTGCTGGCCGTCACGCTGCACAACATCCCCGAGGGCATGGCCGTCGGCGTGGTGTACGCGGGTTACTTAACGGGCAGTGCGTCTATCACGGCGATGGGTGCGCTTGAGCTGTCAATTGGCATTGCCATCCAGAACTTCCCCGAGGGCGCTATCATTTCGATGCCTCTGAAAGCCGAGGGCATGAGCCGCGGCCGGGCGTTCTGGGCGGGTACGCTGTCCGGTGCCGTGGAGCCGGTGGGCGCACTATTTACCATCTGGGCCGCCGGGCTGGTGGTGCCTGCCCTGCCCTACCTGCTCAGCTTTGCCGCCGGGGCCATGATCTACGTCGTGGTTGAGGAGCTGATCCCCGAAATGTCCCAGGGCGAGCACTCCAACGTCGGCACCATCTGCTTTGCGCTGGGATTCAGCGTGATGATGGTGCTGGACGTGGCGCTGGGGTGATTTTTGCCCATCTGGGTTGATAATTTTTTTCTATCACGAAGTTACCATGTATTAAATAATGTCTCGCCGTGGCTCATCAGATAAATGGTTTTTATCTTGGCTGACTCCCTTTGTCTTATGGAGTGGCTTCCGTTCCGCGCCACCCTGCGGAGGCAATTCGTTTATTTCTCCAGCACCGATACAAAATAAAACTTTTTATCAATCAAATTGCCAATCAAACCAGCGGTCCGCCCATAGGTCAGCGCCGCCACAATGGTGCCAACACCAACACCTTTCAGCGTGCCGGTACCCACCACCGTAAGAACCGCCGCTACCGTAACACAGGTCAGATCCATGGTGGTCTTCACCTTCGGGTAAGGCTTTTTAATGATCTCCGCCAGATCGCGGGCAAACAGATCCGTCGGGATGATCGGCAGCTTGCACCGGTTGGACAGTGCAATGCCCAGCGCGATGACCGGGCAGCTGGCCACAAAGTAGAAGATGCGCCAGCTCCAGCTGTAGGGCAGGCAGGGCAGCCACGCACCAAACACATCCAGCAGCTTGCCGAAGAAAAAGCCCGCCACAAAGCTGAACAGGTACGACGGCACAAACCGCTTGCGCAGCACCATCAACGTAATGACCAGCACGCCCTGGAACAGGTACGTCCAGGTGCCCAGCGTCAAAAACGGGAACACCAGCGACACCGCATACGGGAAGCTGGACACCGGCGAAATGCCCAGCCCCGCATACACCGTCACGGCCACCGCAAAGCTGTTGATGAGCACGGCCAGCACCAGCGCCAGCTCGCCCCGCACCACAATTTTATCCTTCACTTCCATTTCCTCATCCTCCATACATAAATCACATACCCACTATACACCGTTTTTGGGGGCAAGGCAAACGTTATCTGTTTGTCAATCTGCCAGACCTCATTTTCAAACAGAGCGTCCAGTATGCAACACTATGTTGCTTTTCTGTTCAGGTTGCCGTATAATGTCTACATTATATCAGGAAAGGACTTTTCCCCTATGACGGCACCCAAAACCGACCGCCGCATCCTGCGTACCCGTGCCCTGCTGCGCCAGGGCCTGGCCGAGCTGATGCAGGAGAAAAACGCAGGCGACATCACCGTAAAAGAGCTGGTCGCCCACGCCAACGTGAACCGTTCCACCTTTTACCTGCACTACACCGACATTGACCAGATGCTGGCTTCCGTCGAGGCAGAACTGCTGGAACGCATTGAGGCGTCCGTGCAGGCACACCCCATCGACCCGCACCAGGCACAGATCTTCCCGCTGGTGGGGGATCTGTTTGCCCTGATGGCCGAAAACCGCGAGATCTGCGCCGCGCTGCTGGGTCCCCACGGCGACATGGCGTTTTTGCTGCAGATCGAAGCCATCCTCTCCCGCTACAGCCTGCAGGTGCTGGCCGATGCCTACCCGGATCGCCGGGCCGATCTGGACAGCGGGTATTCCTTTTGCCTGTCTGGCTGCGTGGGGCTTATCAAAAACTGGCTCCAGGCCGAGGACCCCGCCCCGCCCGATGTGATGGCCCAGCGCACCTATCGGCTGATCCACAACGCCATGCGCGGCCTGTGCCCGGGGGTGGAAGCATGAAGAAAAAACTGCAGCCCGTCATCACCCTGCTGCAGCAGTACATGGCCCAGGACATGACGGTCTACGCCGGGCACGCCACGCTTTTCCTGCTCACGGCGTTTTTTCCGCTGCTGATGTGGCTGCTGGTGGTGGTCAACACCCTGCCGGGCTTTACGGTGGACAGCGTAGTCGAGCTGTTTTTCCGTTTTCTGCCGGATATTCCGGTCATTCGTGATACCATCGCCAGCCTTATCACCAGCATGAACGAGAACTCCAACACCTTTGTGGCATCGCTGGCCGTTATTACCACACTGGTGTCGGCGTCCAGCGGCATGGCAGCCATCCAGAAGGGCCTGCAAAAGTTGACCCCCGGCTCCCGCCGCACGATGCTTGACCGACTGTGGGCGGTGGTGTACACATTCGCGTTTTTGTGGCTGCTGCTGATCGTGCTGTTCTGCCAGAACCTCAGCCCCCTGCTGCATTGGGCGTTGAGCCTGCTGCCCTGGCTGTCCCAGAGCCATCTGTTTCTCAGGCTGCACAGTTTGGTCAGCTTCAGTGCGCTGGCGGCCTTCGGGCTGTCCATCCTGACTTTTGTGCTGATCTACACCTTCGTGCCGGGCGGCCGCCGCCGTATGCGGGACCAGCTGCCCGGGGCGCTGTTTACGGCTGTTGTCTGGTTCGTTTTCTCCTCAATTTTCACCTATTATATTCGCACGTCCTGGAAGCTGTCCTACATTTACGGCTCCCTGACCTCGATCATCCTGGTCATCCTGTGGCTGAATGTCAGCATCAACGTGATGTTCCTGGGCGCGGGCATCAATGGCATGCGCGCCTGCAGCCGCCGCAACGGTTGACCCGCGCTGCACGACGTGTTACACTGGATACAACCCTCTGCATTTATAGTCTAATAAGGAAAGTTGGAGAAAACCATGAAAACGGAACGTCCTACTGTGCGCCGTGTCCTGGGTATGGTGATCGGCATCGTCATCATCTCGCTGGGCATTGCCATCTTCAAGCAATCCCACCTGGGCAATGATTCCATCACGGCCCTGAACATCCGCCTGTCCGAGCTGCTGGGCATTTCGCTGGGTGTGCAGAACATCTGCACCAATCTGGTGTTCTTGGTGGTGGAATTCATCTGGGGCCGCAAGTACATTGGCCTGGGCACCCTGGTCAACGGCCTGGGCTGTGGGTTCATCATCACTTTTTTCTACGACATCATTGCGGGCTGGTTCGGCCCGGCCGAGCAGCTGCCCATCCAGCTGCTGTGGGTCGTGATCGCCGTGCCTGTCACAGCGTTTGGCTGCTCGCTGTACCAGACGGCCGACCTGGGCGTTGCACCTTACGATTCGCTGGCTCTGGCCCTGCAGGACCACCTGCACAAGCCTTACTTCGGCTGCCGCGTCTTTACCGATGCACTCTGTGCGGTCATCACCTTCCTGCTGGGCGGCCTGGTCGGCATCGGCACCCTGGTCTGCGCCTTCGGCCTTGGACCTTTCATCCAATTCTTCAATGGCGCGTTCTCTGAGAAGGTTTTGCAATATAAACCTGTGGAAACTTCTTGATTTGTTCCTAAGAGGTGCCACCCACTAAAAAAGGCCCTGCCTCAAGGTAGGCAGGGCCGGATAACCGCACAAATATAATCACATAACTCGTTCAAACACCGCAATCACCAGCGGCATGGTCACGATGGACAGCAGCGTGGTCAGCACGTACAAAGCCCCTGATTCCTCCATATCGCGGTCATACAACTGCACCATCGAGTTCAACGCCGAACATACCGGCGTAATGCCGGACAAAAACACTGTCATCAAAATCGCCTTGCCGTCTGGGATCCAGGTCTGCGCTTTCAGCAGCCATAACAGCCCTAGCGTCACCATCGGGTACAAAATCAAACGCAAAAACACGGTCAAATAATACCGCGGCGTAAGCACCAGCTTTTTCAGCGGGCTGGACGCGATTGCCATACCCGCCAGCAGCATACCCAGCGGGCCGATCATATTGCCCACGCTGGAGATGGTCGTCACCAGCCCCGCCGGCAGCGTGATGTGCAGCGCAAACAGCAGCGCCGCCGCCACAATGGCGATCAGGTTCAGGTTGGTCACGATTTTTTTCAGGTCAATGCCCTTGTCGCCCCGCAGCACCGTGCAGCAATGGGTCCACAGCAGCACCAGCTGCACAATGATGAACCCGCAGGAATACACCACATACTCACTGCCCAGCGTAGCCTGCAGCAGCGGGATGACCAACGCCGACGCGTTGGAATAAATCACAGCACACCGCTCAATCACATCCAGTTTCAGCGGCTTTTTCAGCAGCGCCGTCAGCGCCAAAAACAGCAGGTGCATGATGCCTGCCACCACAAACGAATACGCAATGCCGGTGCGCACCTCCGGCGTGTTGTCGATCTGGAACGCGTTCAGGATCATGCACGGCATGACCAGATACACCATGATGACCGACAGCACCCGGCTGTCCTCAGGCTTCAACAGCCCGACCCGGACCACCAGATACCCCATCAGCAAAATCAGAAACAACTGCGCGATTTTTTCCGCCAGCAGGATACTGATCGACATACTTTCATCCCCCTCATTTCTCCTGCCATACTACCACAATTTGCCGCGCCGCGCAAGCGCCACAAAAAAAGGGGAAAGGCCTCAGTCCTTCCCTTTAACGTTATTCGGTTTCGCTCACGGGTACTGCGGCATCCGGCTCCGCGCAAGGCTCCTGCTCTGCGCCATAAAAGCCGCAGCCATGCCTGCCGTGCTGCTTTACGTAGTACAGCGCGTGGTCGGCATCCTTAAAGATGCTCTCCCCCGGGTCCTGCCGGTCAGAAAACGCCACGCCAACGCTCAGCGAGACAGGCGGCAACCCGTCGGCCGGGTTGCTCAGCAGGTCGTTGACTATATCGATTTTTTCTTTAACAGTGTTGGTCAGGTCGGTGGTCATATCCACCATAATGACCGCGAACTCGTCGCCGCCGATGCGGCAGACATAGTCGATGCTGCGGAACGCTTTCTGCAGCAGGGATGCCACCTTTTTCAAAATTTCATCGCCTACCGCATGGCCGTAGGTGTCGTTAACGGTCTTGAAGCTGTCCACATCGCAGATGATCATGGCAAAGTCTGACTGCCCCTTCTCGTAAATGGACAAAATCTTCTCAAACGACCCTCGATTCAGCGCATCGGTCAGTGCGTCATGCTCGGCCTCATGACGGATGAGCTTCTGCGTCTCCTGGTTTTCCAGGTAGACTTTGTTGTAGGTCACGGCCAGGTTTTGCAGCTCCGCCGCGCCCACCACCGGAAAGATCTCCCCGTTCTGGATGCTCTTTCCGTACAGCAGCAGCGGCTTTACGATTAAATGCTGCACGATGGCGCACATCATCAGCACCATCAAAATCAACGCCACTACGCTGATCTCAAACCTCAAATAAATGTCACTGAACACCGTTGCTGCGTTGTTTTGGCGGTTCTTTGTCTGTTCGATCAGGCTTTGGGTGCAGGCCGCAACATTGTCGTTGATGTTCTCCCGCAGCGTCTGGTACTGGTCGTTGCAAACCAGCTGCTGTGCCTTGCGGATCTTCTCGCTGTCGGTCATCCGCTGGTCGCTCTCGTGCAGCGTCACCGCCTGGATGGCCTCCGGCCAGCTTTCCTCGTCCGCAATGTAGGCCTCGGCCGCCAGCCGCATGGCATAACGGTCGGCATAGCTCAGATTTTTGGTGCTGTTCAGCGCAGTTTTCAGTGATTCCAACGACGTTGTTCCGTCAAATTCCTGTTCCAAATAGGCGAACGCCTTCTCCTGGCGCCGGGTCACGTTCTTTTCCTCAAAGTAAAGGTCCATGTACTCTCGCTGCCCGGTCACCACAAACAGCCGCACCTGCTCGGCCAGATAATCCGATGCCGCCTGCAGCTCACTTGCCTGGTTTTCGCACTCAATATATTCATCCGTGGCGGTCTGCAACGCCGCAAACTGCTGCGTGCACTCAGACGAAACAAACGCAAGCAGGATGCCCAGCAGAATGGTCACCGCAATGCTCCCAATGCTGACCCGTTCGATCCGTATTTTCTTCACACGCGCTCAACTCCCGCACAAAATGCGCATCGTCATACCGCAGCATTTTGTTAAAATTTTCGATATTTTTATTATAGAAAGTTTATTGTTAGATTACAAGACAATTTTCGACATGATTGCGCAGTGTTTTACGGCTGCTGCCGCCCCGCTTTGGACGATTCGCTCTTGCAAAATGGCGTGGTTCGCGTTATGCTGGCTGTATAACAAAGTAAAAGGGAGCACCTGCTATGAATGTTACTGTATATTTAGGCGCCAATTATGGCACAGACCCCGCCCTGCAAACTACCGTGGCCGAGCTGGGGCAATGGATCGGTAAAAGCGGCCACACGCTGGTCTACGGCGGCTCTGCCAGCGGCCTGATGGGTGTGCTGGCCCGCAGCGTAATGGCCGCCGGCGGTCCCGTGATCGGCGTAGAACCGCAGTTTTTCATTGATGAAGGCTACGAGCTGGACGGCCTGACGCAGTTGATCGTCACACAGGACATGACCGAGCGCAAAGCCAAAATGATCGAGCTGGGCGATGCTTTTATCGCGTTCCCAGGCGGCACCGGCACGCTGGAGGAGATCACTGAGGTCATGTCGAAAGTGTCCCTCAAGCACCTGGATGCTCCCTGCATCCTCTACAACCTCAACAACTATTACGACAGCCTAAAAGCCCTGTTGGACCACATGATCGAAACCGGCCTCTCCGCCCCCGCCCGCCAGGAGGGCATCTACTTTGCCGCCGATTTGGCAGAGATCAAGCAGATTCTAGGCGAGGCATAAAATCCCCCTGTACTCCAATTCGCCGCATTTCCGTAGGGCTAGATTCTATATCCGCCCGACCAAACGCCTCCCCTGGCGGGGTGCCTTCCCGCAACGCAGGAAGATGTCGCACAGCGACAAAGGGGACCAGCCGCGTAAGCGGTTCCGCCATACTGTAGGGAGAGGGTCTCTCACTTTTTCTTTTAATTTATGCACACAGAAAACTGCCGCCTTCCCCAGGCAATCAAAAAAGATTGCACTTAACAGCAGGCTCTTTTTAGGCATCGGGGACTCTCCCGCGTTCTAAAAGTGCCCCACTGGGGCATTTTTCTGGCCGGGACGTACCGTTGGCCTACGGACTTGCGGTTACCGCCGCAACAAGCTATTCTCGTCCCCGCTGGTGCACGGAAACAGCAGTTCCCTCAAAAACAAGCAATAAAAAATACCCCGCAGCTTCGTGCGAGGTATTTTGTGGTGCACCATTCCCATCCAATAACGAACCATGTAGTTCTTCCAACGATACCGGGCGTCCGCCAT
>JABLTM010117793.1_pt1 | contig 10254 bp, 8 predicted proteins | sample 7160121 | NCBI WGS metagenome assembly JABLTM01 (sample SAMN14651224, study PRJNA627086) | human gut metagenome | isolation source: feces | host: Homo sapiens | reverse complement strand
TAGTAGTTCATATGATGTTGGTAAAAATACATTGTTACCATATTTATTAGATAGAAAGATTAAAAAGATAGATTACATGCTAATTAGCCATTTTGATAACGACCATGTTCGGCGGATTGTTACATATTTTACAAGAAATTAAAGTAGAAACAGTAATTATAGGGAAGCAATATGAATCTTCTGAGAATTATAAAGAATTCCAAAGAATAGTTAATATGAAGAAAGTTAATGCACATGTAGTAGAAGCCGGAAATAAAATTCAAATTGAGACTAACTTATATTTCTATGTATTATGGCCGACAAGCACAAATATGATTTCTGATAATGCTATAAATAATAATTCGTTAGTATGTAAGCTAGTATATAAGAATTTTTCAATGTTGTTTACAGGTGATATTGAAGAGATTGCAGAAAAAGTAATCCTTTCAAAATATGTTAATAAACAAGAGGTACTAAATGCTGATATTTTGAAAGTTGCTCACCATGGTTCTAAAACTTCTTCTATAAAAGAATTTATAAACGCAGTTAATCCTAAATATGCTGTTATCGGAGTAGGCAAAGATAATAAGTTTGGACATCCTTCTGAGAAAACTTTGGAAACTTTGAATGATAAAAATGTGAAGATTTATAGGACTGATATTTCTGGAGAAATAATGATTATAATTGATGGAGATAGTGTGAAGGTAAAAAGTTTTTTGAATACGAGTTGAGAGTTATGAATGCAATAAATTTTGTATAAAAATTACAACCTTGGTAATAATATGAAAAACGGAAGGTTGTGATAGGTTGAAAAATAATTACAATTTTGGCTGCTTCAAATTTCATTTAAAACGCGGTTACATACACCACGTATGCGCCCTTGCCTTTTAAATAAAATTTTCAGCTCTGCATACTGAGGCTGTAACAAGCAAGCTTTAACAGCCTCAGTGATTGCCAAAATTTAATTCTTTTCCAACCTAGTTCGTGCCTTGAGAAAGGAATGAATAAAAATGAAAAATACAGGGAAAATCATAATTATAAGTGTAGTATTAGCAATATGTGCAGGAATTGCAACATATTTTGTAGTAAGGCAAAATAAAAAAAGTGAAACAATACCAGAAACAAATACTTATATATCGGAAAAAATAGAAGATGAATGCACAGAAGAATATAAAGAAGAGGAGATGGCAAACCAAAATACAACAGAAGTATCATCAACAGAAGAAAAAGTAGCTGCAAACGCAATATTAATATTAAAAAAATATTATACAAAATGTGACCATACAATAAACGAATATGTAGAGCTACCAAAAGAATTAGTAAACTTAACAAAAGAACAAGTTCAAGAAAAATATTCTGATTGGGAAGTAATAGGATTTGAAAAAGGAAAAATAACATTATATAAAGAATTTGATGATGTTTGTGGGGAACATTTTAAACTAAAAATAGAAGATGGAAAAGTTGTTGTATATACTGTAAATAATGACGGAACAGAAACTCTTTATGAAAAAACTAATATTTCAAGTGAATATCTTACAGAAACAGATTTAATTAATATGCAAGATGGATTAGAGATATATGGAAAAGAAGAATTAAATCAAGTTATTGAAGATTTTGAGTAATAAATTAAAGACAAGCCACATAAAATTAAACTAAAGATATTAACGAGGAGGAAAATTATGTGGGAAACTTTAAGAAAAGAAGATGTTGTACAGAAACTAAGAACAAAGCAAGGTGTTGGATTATCACAAAGAGAAGTACTTTTAAGAAAACAAAAATATGGGAGTAATAAATTAGAAGAAAAAAAGAAAGAAACATTATTAGTAAAATTTATAAAACAATTTAATGATTTTATGATTATTATTTTGATAATAGCATCAATTTTATCAGCGGTTACTTCATATTTTCAAGGAGAAAATGACTATGTGGATTCAATAATAATTATTGCAATTGTAGTGTTTAATGCATTAATGGGAGTAATACAAGAAGCAAAAGCAGAAAAGTCAATAGAAGCCTTAAAACAAATGACTCCGCCTAAAGCTAAAGTAATAAGAGATGGAAGAATACAAGAGATTCATGCTGAAGAGTTAGTGCCAGGAGATATTGTAGAATTAGAAGCAGGAATTTATGTACCAGCAGATTGTAGATTATTAGAAAGTCATAATTTAAAAATAGAAGAATCAAGTTTAACAGGAGAAACAGAGCCAGTATTAAAAAATGCTGATATGGTGGCGCAAAATGATGTGCCATTAGGGGACATGTTAAACATGGCTTTTATGGCAAGTATTGTAGTAAATGGTCATGGAAAAGCAGTAGTAACTGAAACTGGTATGAATACAAAAGTAGGTAAAATTGCAAATATGATTATGGAAGATGAAACTCCAGAGACGCCAATTCAAAAGAAGTTAGCACAAGTTGGAAAAACATTAGGAATAGTATGTTTAGTAATTTGTGCACTTATATTTTTTATAGGGATGATAAAACATATAGACCCAATTGAAATGTTTATGACATCAGTAGGGTTAGCTGTTGCAGCAATCCCAGAAGGATTACCCGCAATTGTAACGATTATGCTATCAATTGGTGTAAGCAAAATGGCAAAAAATAATAGTATAATAAGAAAATTGCCAGCAGTTGAAACATTAGGGTGTAGCAATGTTATTTGTTCAGACAAAACAGGAACTTTAACTCAAAATAAAATGACTGTTGTAGAAATAAAAGCCAAAGATACAATGCTAGCAAGCAAATTTGCTACAATGTGTACAGATAGTAATATTATTCATCGAAATGGACAAACAAGAGTAAATGGAGAGCCTACAGAAATTGCATTAGTACAAAATGGACTTAAACATAATTTGAATAAAAATGAATTATATAAAGAAATGCCAAGAGTGGCAGAAATTCCATTTGATTCAAACCGTAAAATGATGACAACAATACATAAAAATAGAGGAAAATACCTTATTATAACTAAAGGTGCTCCAGATATATTACTTAATAAATGTAATTTAATGAGTATGGAAAAACACAGAATTGAAGTTGAAAATCAGCAAATGGCTGAAAAGGCTTTAAGAGTAATTGCGGTAGCATATAAAGAGATTGACAGTTTACCTAGAAGTTCAGAAATGAATCTATTAGAAGATAATTTGAATTTTGTTGGATTGATTGGAATGATAGATCCTCCAAGAGAAGGTGTAAAAGAAGCGGTACGTACTTGTAAAAGAGCAGGAATTAAAACTGTCATGATTACAGGTGACCACATTGCAACAGCTAAAGCAATTGCAAAAGAATTAAACATTTTAGAGTCACATGATAAAGCAATAACAGGAAAAGAACTTGATAGAATTCCACAAGAACAATTAGTAAAAGAAATAAAAGATTATTCAGTATTTGCAAGAGTAACTCCAGAACACAAAGTTAGAATAGTAAAAGCTTGGCAAAGTGCAGGAAATGTAGTTGCTATGACAGGGGATGGAGTAAATGACAGTCCTGCATTAAAATGTGCAGACATTGGAATTGCAATGGGGAAGAACGGCACAGATGTTGCTAAAAATGCATCTGATATGATATTAGCAGATGATAATTTTGTTACGATTGTTAAAGCTGTAAAACAAGGTAGAAATATATATGATAATATTAAAAAAGCAATTCACTTTTTAATTGCAACAAATATAGGGGAGATTGTAACTGTATTTATGGGTCTTGTTCTTGGTTTAAAATCACCATTATTGGCAATTCAATTATTATGGATTAATTTAGTAACAGATTCTTTGCCTGCAATTGCAATAGGATTAGAACCACCTGAAAAAGATATTATGAAAAGACCACCTATTGATAACAAAAAAGGTATTTTTGCAGATGGATTATGGAATAAAATCGTTGTTGAAGGGATCATGCTTGGTGTTTTGACTCTTATTGCATTTGGAATAGGAAATAAATATTATAATTTAGAGGTTGCAAGAACAATGGCGTTTGTTTCTTTAGGATTATTGGAACTTGTCCACAGTTTTAATATAAAAAGTGAACAATCTATATTTAAAATTGGGTTATTTGAGAATAAGTATTTGATTGGGAGTTTTGTATTAGGGGCTATAGTTCAAACAATTGTTGTATTAGTTCCTGCATTAGCTGATGTGTTTAAACTAGTTCCACTAACTCAGACACAATGGTTTATTACAATTGCGATTTCATTACTTCCTATAGTGATTGTCGAGCTACAAAAGAAGTTTATTGCTATGAATTTTGTTAAGGTTATTTATATGAGGAAACAGGAAGCATAATTAATTTATATATTGGTGAGGCACGGCACATTTGTTTTAGAATATAGATGGGCCGTGACTTTTGAATTAAAACTTTATTTGACTTCTAATAATTTTTTCTTTTCTTTTTCTAATTGTTTTAAACTTTTTTCAGGAGTAGGTAAATCTTCTGGCATAGTGCCGCCAAGTTCTTTTATTGTATTTCTTATTTTTGAGCCAACTTCATAATGGGTTTTATTGGCAGCTGATTCAGTTGCTATATTATCTCGTTTTAATCTTGATTCAGTTTGTGTAATACGAAATAGATTTGCTGCAAGCTCTTCACTTCCCATATTATCTAAAATATCTTCTCTATATCGTAGACCTTTTCTTTTTGCTATATCGTCAGCAGTTTCTCCATTATATAATCCTTTATATCCTGCATTATGAAATTTATCAAAGTTTTTTACTCCTGCGTTTTTTGCGGCTTGGTTAAGTGAATAGTTTCCTTTTCTTGTTAGATTTCTTTGGTAAAATCTTTTTTCGTCTTCTGTTAACATACAGTATTCTTTTTCTGTAAGTTCTTGTTTTCTTGTTTGAATTGCAAAATATGTTTGGGCAAGAGCTATGACTTTTTTTCTGCTATCACCATTTTGAGCAATTAAGTAACATGCATAGCGGGTTAGTTTGTAATCTTTTTGTTTTCTTTTGGCTCCAGAACCAATTAACACCATTTTGTCGGCGCCGACAAAATGTTCAAATCGGCTGATACCAGTGTTTTCACAAGAGATAATTGCTTTGTTAATAACATTTTCGAATTTTCTCCATTCAGTGTATTCTAAAATTTTTTGTAATTCTCTAGCATACCAATATTCGGCTCCAGTTTCATCAATATGTTTGATACTTTCAAAGGTTTCATTTGTATAGTTTGAAGTTTTTTCTAATTGTTGCATTTTACATCATCTCCATTTCATATTATTTGTGATATTATACTACAGTTAAATAGAGATTACAATACAAAAACGAAAAAAAGTTCGAAAAATTTTAGTGCCCAAAGTGGGACTGTACAACCCGCGTCGGAAAAATAATCTACAAGATTATTTTTACCTTCGTTTCGGCAGGCCCCAGTCCTGCTCGAAACTTGGCAACCTCCTTTTCGAGTCCCACATTAAAAATCAAAAACAAAGAAACACAGAAAAAATCTGTGTTTCTTTATTTCTGGTGCGGTAGCAAGAGACGTATTCGAAAAATATGTCAAGATTATCACACCTAATACTTATCGATTTATTTGTTATAATTTATCATATAATTATGAATTATACAATAGAAAATTTACTTTTTTCTGAATATATTTAATAGTTTAGCAAAAATTTTTTGATACCATTTTGGTTCTTGATATTCAATTATTTGTGCATTTTGTTTTGGCTGTTCTAATATTTCTATGTTATCATTTTTATTTCTATTTTTAAATAAATCATTAGGATTATATTTTTTTCTTTTTTCTTTTTCTAGATTTTCTAAATCAAGTTTTTCTTTTGCTATAATGTTTTCTTTTTGATGCGGTGTTGCCCAATAGTCTCTAAAAATATTTGCTAAAACAGCTTTTGTAATTTCAGATATTTTTTGTTCTTCAAATTCTTTAGATTCATCTATTTTATAATCATAATCTTTATCCATATTTTCTTTATAAAAAACTAATTTTTCTAATGGAATTTTGGCAACATCTTTATCAGGTACATATTTTAAAATTTCGATTACTTCTTTATATGCCATAGCATATTCTTTAGTTATCATATAAACTCATTTCTCCTCTATTATTATCTTTAGCATTTTCTTCTTCAACTTTTTTTGCTTTTAGTTTTGCTTGTGTTGATATTTCAGTTTCTACCCTTTTTTCTATATCTTTAGTACTAAATACTGGCAGATCATCTTCTTTGCTTTCTTTCTTTTTTTTATATTTTCCTCTTATTTCTTCTTTAATTTCTACTAATGAATTAAATTCTTTTCCAAAATCTTTTTCAGCAATTGTTTTTATTTTATCAACCATTTCAATTAAATCATCTAAAATATATGCCCCACTTTTTTTTAGATATTCATCTAGAATTTTACTAGCTATATATATTGCAGATTCAATTTCTAATTTTAAAGTTGCTAAATTGTTTTCTTTTATATAATCCTCCGATGTATGCTCACTTATATAATACTGATCTGTATCAATAAATCTTAGTGAATTTGTTTTTTCCTCCCATATAATTTGTAAATCTTCAATTCTGATTTTTTTCTTTGATAACTCATTTATTTCTTGTATTGCTTCAGCTAATGCTTTCTTTAATATTTCAAATGGAATGTTTTCAATTATATCGCTAATATTTTCTCCTTTTACAAAGTCCATTGTATATCCTATAAAGTTTCCATTTTCGTCTTTTAACAATTCATTTGGGAAAACACATATTCCATTTTTTAAATTTACTAATCTTTCTAAATTACTTATCTCATCTTCATATATATCTTCTTCATCATCTTCATTCTCTTTAAATATTTTATAAACTATATCATCGCTTTTATATAAATTAGCATATGAACCTTCTCCAATTTTTTCAAGTAATTCTATTTCTTTTAATTCTTTTTTTGAAATAACTTTTATATTTTTTTTATTCATATTATCACTCCTATTATACAATTAATACTTTCCCATAATTTCATTTTCTACTCATTGAGACTATTTAAATTATCTCAAAATATATATCATAAAAGCAAAAAAAATACAATAAATTGGAACTAAAACGTGTAATTAATTTTTGATAATGTCATAGTAAAATTATTATTTGATTATGTCATAATAAAGTTATATTATCTCCATTAAGGAGGTAATAATGAAAGGAAATAATTTTACGGATATGGAAATAGGAAAATTAATTGTAATACAAGAAGTAATTGATGGTAAAAAGACTGGAAAACAAGCAAGTGATAAATTAGATTTATCTGAAAGACAAATATGGAGATTAGTTGCTAAAGTTAAGAAACAGGGTAATATTGGAATAAAACATGGTAATTGTTTTAATAAAAATCCTAGATTTATGACTGATGACTTTAAAAAACATATTAAAGATGTAAAGTTATCTGAAGATTATTGTGATACTAATTTTACTCACTTTCAAGAACTTTTAGAAGAAAGAGAAAATATTAAAATTTCTTATTCTTCTGTTTATAAAATACTTACAGAATCTAGGATTAAATCAAAGAAAAAACATAAGGACAGAAAAACACATAGGCAAAGAAAAAGAAAACAACATATGGGAGAATTAGTTCAGACTGATGGAACACCTTTTGATTGGTTTAAAGATGGACATATGTATTCCATCCATGGTTTTATTGATGATGCAACAGGTAAAGTTTTAGGTGCATATATGTGTGAAAATGAATGCCTACTAGGATATTTAGAAGTATTAAGGCAAATGTTAACTGGCTATGGAATACCACAATGTTTATATCCTGATAAGTCTTCTGTTTTCTTTCCTGCTAGAAAACAAAAATTAACTATTGAAGAGCAATTACAAGGAAAAACTGAACCAACTACTCAATTTAAAAGAATTATTGATGTTTTAGGAATAAATATGTTTCCCGCATCAACTTCACAAGCAAAAGGAAGAGTTGAAAGACTATGGGAAATATTTCAAGATCGTTTAATAACTGAATTTAAATTAGCTAACGTACACACTATAGAACAAGCAAATGTATTTTTAAAACATATATAAAAAAGTATAATAAAAGATTTGCAGTAGAGCCAAAGAGCAAAGAAAGTTATTTTGTACCAGTTCCAAGTTATTTAAATTTAGATTTATTGTTATCTATTAAACTAACAAGATGTATAGATGCCTCAGGCAGCTTCACAATCAAAAATAAGAAGTTTCAGATATTAGATAATAAAATAATGCCTAAAACAAAAATAAATATCTATATAAGTCAAAAAATTGGTATTATCGCCGAACACAATAATACCAAATACAAAGTTATATGTTCCGATAATCTACCTAACACTTATTCGAACAAAACAGCTGATAGATTTTTTCAAAAACATTATCAAGAAGCTCAAGCTTTTGCATTATCATTACTCGTATATAACGCAAAAGAAAAAGAACCTTTATTAGTATCATCTTAGCATAAAAACGAGCCACAATCAAGTGGCTCACTATGACATAATTAAAAAAAATTTTAATATTTTTTTGTTTTTCTAATCTCACTATTTTCAACACTTTGAAAGAGTTCGACGAAAACTTGTCTTGGTGCCCAAAGTGGGACTGTACAACCCGCGTCGGAAAAATAATCTACAAGATTATTTTTACCTTCGTTTCGGCAGGCCCCAGACCTGCTCGAAACTCGGCAACCTCCTTTTCGAGTCCCACATTAAAAATCAAAAACAAAGAAACACAGAAAAAATCTGTGTTTCTTTATTTCTGGTGCCCAAAGTGGGACTCGAACCCACATGGTTTCCCGCACGATTTTGAGTCGTGTGCGTCTGCCAGTTCCGCCATTCGGGCATTTTTATTTTTCTTTTTGCATAAAATTTAATGTGTGTTTTTGCTATTGCTTAACATCTTAAATATCTTAACACAAAATTAATTTTTTGTCTAGTCCCAAAATGCATTTTCTATTGACTATTTGGGAAAATTAATGTATGATATATAATATTAAATTAAAGAAAAGAGGAAAATTAATATATGTTATGTTCAGATTGCAATAAGAATAATGCAGAAATTTTTATAAATAAAATAGAGAATGGTGTGTCATCAATGGAAGGGTTATGCCGTTATTGTGCTATATAATGAGGCATTGATGTTCCTGAAAAAACAGCATCTAATAAAAATCAGAACAATAATAATCAAAATAATAATGTGACACCATTAAATAATATAGATATGTCAGCTATGTCAAAACAATTGGAAGGTTTATTTAAAGATCTGTCTTCAAATTTAAAACTTGAAAATCTAGAAGGAATGGAAGATTTTGACCCAGAAGATTTAGAAGGATATGATGAAGAAGATGGAGAAGAAAATGGTGCAAATCCTTTAGGTATTCCAATCGGTTCAATATTTGCTAGTATAGTTCCAAGAAAACAAGCAAGCAGTGAAGAAGAAACTACAGGAAATGGAAGACAAAAAGTTAAAGTAGAAAAGAAACCAACTAAAAAGAAGAAAAAATACTTGGATACTTATGGAACAAATCTTACACAAAAAGCTAAAAATAATGAACTTGATATGGTAATTGGACGTGATAAAGAAATTCAAAGAGTAATTCAAATATTAAATAGACGTACAAAAAATAATCCATGTTTAATAGGTGAACCAGGTGTTGGTAAAACTGCAATAGCACAAGGTCTAGCTATCAAAATAGCTAATAACAATGTACCAGCTAAATTGTTAAATAAAGAAGTATATTTATTAGACATGACAGCAGTAGTTGCAGGAACTCAATTTAGAGGACAATTTGAAGCTCGTATGAAAGGAATAATTGAAGAATGTAAACAATTCGGAAATATTATTCTTGTAATAGATGAAATTCATAATATCATAGGAGCAGGTGATGGGGAGCATTCAATGAATGCGGCAAATATTTTAAAACCATCATTATCAAATGGAGAAATTCAATTAATTGGTACAACAACATTAAAAGAATATAGAAAATATATAGAAAAAGATTCTGCATTAGAAAGAAGATTCCAACAAGTGCTAGTAGAAGAACCAAATGTTGATGAATCTATAAAAATTCTAGAAGGAATAAAAAAATATTACGAAGAGTATCATAAAGTGAAAATTTCAAATGATATAATCAAACAAACAGTTCTAATGTCAGAAAAATATATACATGATAGATTTTTACCAGACAAAGCAATTGATATACTTGATGAAGCTTGTTCAAGAATAAACTTAGAAAATAAAGAGTTATTTAGATTAGAAATGTTAAAACAAGAATTAGCAGAAGTTCAATCACAAAAAGAAAATGCAGCACAAGCTGATTCAACAGAAGATTATCAAAAAGC
>JABLTM010085913.1_pt1 | contig 10258 bp, 11 predicted proteins | sample 7160121 | NCBI WGS metagenome assembly JABLTM01 (sample SAMN14651224, study PRJNA627086) | human gut metagenome | isolation source: feces | host: Homo sapiens | reverse complement strand
TTTTGTATATTGTACTATTGCTTTTACCTCTCCTAAACTATGTACATATCTAACCCCTGTATATTTTCCCTCCATTGTTCCTTGTATTAATATTTGCCCTTCTTGTACCATATCTCCCATTTTTACTTGGGCTGTTCCGTTTTGTGCTATTATTTGCGTTATTGTCCCTGCTTTTTTAGCTACTATATTACAATATTCTTTTTCATCTATCAAATTGGGAGCTTCTTTTGCTTTTACTACTTTTACTATTGCATTTGTTCCTTTTAAACTTATTCCTATCCATGATATGTCTGACCTTTTTAATCTTATTTTATTTATTATTTCTTCTGTGTTAATTTCTTTTTTCTTCATTCCTGTTTTTAATCCTGCATCTTTTATATCTTCTGCTATGTTATTTAATTGTAAATTGTCTTCTATTTGTACATCTATGTTCCAAATATAATTAGAACTTACACATAATACAATAAAAATAATTAATACTGCAATTACAAATATTTTTCTTTTTCTATATCTATTTATTATGAATGGAATTCCTCTCTTTTTTTCTATTCTGATTTTACATTGTAGTTTTTTTGCAATATCAACTGCTGTATAAAAATCCTTAATTCCTATGTTTAAATGAAGCCTAACTCCTTTTTCTCTTTTTAAATTCCAGATTAATATTCTGTTTGTTGTGCATATATTAATAAATCTTTCTATATAATATCCTTCTACTGTTATTCGAACATATCCAATTATGTATCTTAACAAGATTTTAATTAACATTTACTCCTCCTCTGTTCGCTCTAGTTCTACACTTTCAATCTTTCCTGTTATTTTTATATCATCATTTGTCATTTTTTCTAAATTGATATTATATCCATTTATATTTACTATCCCAATATATGTACTTATACTTGCAAAAAATTCTTCATATTCTAATATTCCTTTATAATTTTCTAAAATTATTTCATTAAATCCTGTTATTGTTATTTTGGGTGTATTTGTATAGATTTCCTCTGGAATTTCTAAAATTTTATCTAATCTTTTTTTCCTCATAATTACCACCTTACAGTTTTCTTAATACAATTTACATTATAAATTATATTTACTATAGAAATTTGATAATATACTATTTTGAAATACCGCGTAAGCGACCAAATGAGCATAGCGAATGCGATATGGAGCAATCTACATATAAATATTTTAATATAAAGATTGCGACAGCAAGGTATAAAAAATAATATATTATCAAATTCTATATTTTTATAATCTATACATTGTAATTATTCAAATGCGTCTAATAATTTAAATTCATATCCTTGATTCTTAGCCTCTTTAATAACACTATCTAAAACTTCAGAATTAGTTTTTGAATTTGGATGTAATAGCATTATTTCTCCACAATGCAAATTATTTATTATAATTTTTTTGCTTTCTTCTATTGATGGCTGTTTTTTCTCATCCCAGTCAAAATATGCAAAACTCCACATTACAGTTTTGTAGCCTAACTCTTGAGTCTTTTTTAAAGTTCTCTCATTAAATTCACCTTTTGGTGGTCTCATAAATTTCATTTCATAATTAAATTTTTCATATACTGCTTGATGTAATTTCATTAATTCACTTTCTATTTTTTCATCAGATATACTTGGCAATGAAGGATGAGAGCAAGTATGATTTCCAACTATATGTCCTTCATTAATCATTCGTTCTACTAAATCTGATGCTGTATTTAGATAATGTGCTGTTATAAAAAAAGTGGCTTTTACATCATTTTCTTTTAATGTCTTTAATATTTTTTCTGTGTAACCTGCTTCATATCCTTCGTCAAATGTTAAATAAATTATTTTTTCTGAATCTTTTCCTAAACATATTCCACCATTTTCGTCTAACATTTTTTTATTCGCAGAGCCTACATCTGGTTGCATATTATTGTTTGCTCTTTTTATTCCCCATCCTATTGTTTTGGAATTTGACATATTTGCTGATGTCGATATTATTTGATTGTTATTTGCAACAACTAAACTTATTGCAAATATAACAACTATTAAAATAGACATTATGATTGTTTTGTATTTTTCTTTCATATTTTAACCCTCTCATTCTTATTTCATTTTATGTTAAAAAATCGTTTAATATTACCCACCATTTATTCTTACATTTTTTTACATTGTTTTTTAAAATTTTGTATATATTTTTTTCAATTGTGCTTAATATTGCTAGTGTTTAAGTCATTTAATTATTCTTCTTGCCTATTGACAAGTTTCGATTTTTGTTTTATATTATTTCAAAAAAATGTAAATTTATTTTATAAAGGAGGATTATATGTTAAATTTTGTTCTTTGTGATGATGAAAATAATATGCTTAATAGCTTATCACTGTTATTTGAAAAATCATTTATACAAAACGATTTTGATGCACAAATTGTTTTAAAAACTTCAGACTATAAAGAAGTCTTGTCTTATATGTCTTGTAATACAGTAAATGTTGTTGTTCTTGATATTGAATTTAAAAATTCAGAACTTAATGGACTTGATATTGCAGATGCAATTCGAAAAATAAACAAAAATTGCTATATTATCTTTATTACAAGTCATTTTGAATATTTAATGAAAGCTTATGATTATAAAACTTTTGCATATCTATTTAAGAGTTCACTAAGTGTTGATACCCTTTCTAAGACATTAACTAGATTATTTGATGATATATCTGGAAATTCTAAAAAATTTGTAAAAATTGACAATAAAGGAACTTTTATAGATTTAAATGACGTTCAATTTATTGAAAAAATGCGGCGTTAAACTTATCTACCACACTTTGCATGGAGAAATTAGTACTTATAATTCTTTTACTAAAATCGCAAATAATTTACCCTGCAATTTTGTACGTTGTCACAAATCTTTTATCGCTAATATTAATAATATCGCCAATATTTCTTTATCAGAAAATTTAATTGTATTCAACAACAACGAAACTTGTTATATTGGGCCTAAATATAAAAATTCTTTTATGGAGGTGATTGATTATGACTCATCTTTCCAATAACTTAATTACAAATTTTAACTGGGCTAATATCGCATATTTTATAGCTGGAATTATCGAAAGCTACTTGGTTTTAACCATACTACTTTTAATTTTTGATTTAAAAGCATCTCATAAGCAGAAAGCACTTTGTATAGCTTTAATGTTAGCAACTGGTGAAATCAGTTCACTTTTGCTTCCATTACCATTTAATATAATATTAAACTATGGCTGTATAGCAATATTTATTACAATAATATTTAAACTTAATATATTTAAGAGTGTCACATCTCTAGTTCTTACTATTTATATATATGGCTCAGTGAATACTCTTATTCAAAAACCTTATTTAACAATTTTGGACATTTCATTGGAAACTTTTATTGATACTCCTAAATATAGAATAACTTATCTAGTAATCTTATACTCACTTTTGGTTTTTATTGCCTTATTTTTAAAAAGATTTAATAACTTAAAACTAAAGATAAATACATTCGATTCGTTAGATAATAAAACTATTATTATTTTATCTACAAATCTTTTATTAGGATTTTTCATATTGCTTATGCAATTAGTAATAACTGATTATTATATTGATATAGTTTCTGTATATATTAGTCTTTTAAATTTACTACTATTAATAGCATTCTTAACTTTAAGTTCTCTTTGTTTTATACATGTATTAGAATTATCTGTTACTAGAAAAGATTTAGCATATGCAGAAGAGTGCAACAAATCATTAAAACTTTTATATGATAAAGTAAGAGGCTTTAAACATGATTTTGACGCTATTGTTTCATCACTTAATGGTTACATAGAACATGATGATATTAATGGTTTAAAGCAATATTTCTCTGAAGTAAAAAAAGATTGTAAAATAGCTGATGATTTAGAATTAATAAATCCAAGAATAATCAACAACCCAGGTATATACAGCTTGTTAAATAATAAGTATTCAAAAGCATCAAACTTAGGAATAAATTTTGAATTAGAGTTTTTCTTAAATTTAAGCGAACTAGATATTAATATTTATTACTTTTCTAGAATTCTTGGTATTCTATTAGATAATGCTATAGAAGCTGCTGAAAAAAGTAAAGAAAAATTAGTTAGAATTTCATTTATTCGCTAAAATATAAATAATAGAGCTGTTATAACAGTTGAAAATTCTTATTCAAATAAAAATATAAATATTAATGATATCTTTAAAAAAGGAATAACGAGTAAAGAAGGTCATGCTGGATTAGGCTTATGGGAAATAAAAAAATGTATTAACAAAAGTAAAAACTTAGATTTACAACCTTCTATCTCTCCTATGATTTTTAAACAAGAATTCTTTATTTATGATTTATAGCCAATACAATAAAGAAAAACTTCTTTTGAAGTTTTTCTTTATTGATTTTGATTTGAATTGATTCTTGTGTTTAAGAACATTTTGTAGGGATTAATCTTTTCTTATCAATGAAGCTGGCATTTTTGGTTGATGTCCAATCCAAAATATGATGCTTGCTGTGTTTGTTGCTTTAGCATATTTTTCAGCCATCTTTGCTAATAATTTCATCATAATTAACTCCCCCTTCTTTTGTAAAATTTATATAACATAAGAGTAGTTGCAATGACTCTCATATTATCGATATTAAATGTTTGCATATACTTCATGTCCATATTTATTATTTGTAATTTTATATGCAAGTCTAGTTATTGTTAATGTTTGTATAAAATCTCCAAATATTATTATTCCTGATATCATAGGATTTGTTATAAAAATTGCAATAACAAATTCAACAGTCAAAATAATATATGAAAATATTTGTTTTTTCTTTCTTTCCTTTTTCTGTAATATTGGTACATTTTCTGTATCTGCTGGTGCATATAGTTTTATCATTATCATACAAAATATCCATATACATAACGCCAAAATATATTTAGTTTGTCCTAATAATATTATATTTTTTCCAAGAAACGCTGATCCACTATATAATAATAATGTATAAATTATACATCCAATATGAGTTTTCATATGCACTCCTCCAGAAAAACATCTATATGGAGCAATTAATAATATTGATATCACTGTAACCTTTAGCATACCCAATAAATAAGCAATTAATAATATTATAAAAATCTTAGGAAATTCTCCTATTATATTTTGTAATCCATACATTATTATTTCTGCTCGTTCATCATCTACTTCTGGCATTTCTTTTCGTATTTGATTTATCAAAAACGTACAAAGTTTATCTATCAATATTATCACCTCGTTCTTATCTTTAGTACAAATATAATTTACTACTTTTTGAAACTCTTTTCACATTTTATTTACAAAAAACGCCAAGTTTTTCACAAATTTTTTCGTTTTTTCGTTTCATATATATTTTTAGCATTTTCATATAATAATGTACAAAAAAGCAGAAAATTTTACTCTTCCACTTCTTTAAATCAAATATTTATATCTCTTAAAATACACCAAGTTCCATTACTCTCTGGCAAACATTTAAACGTCATCTCTTCTTTAGAAACAGGATGTTGAATAGTAAGCTCATATGCCCATAATGCAATTTGTTTTCCTTGTCCTCTTGTTCCATATTTCTGGTCTCCAAAAATACTATGTCCAGAATGAGCTAGTTGTACTCTTATTTGATGATGTCTTCCTGTATGAAGGTTTACTTTAACCAAAGATAAATCTTTTATCTCATTATATGCTAATACTTCATAATCTAATTTAGCAAGTTTAGCATTCTTTTTTTCAGACTTTACAACTTTACTTATATTCTTTCTTTCGTCTTTATACAAATAATCTTCTAATGTTCCATTTGCTTGGTCAAATTTACCATCTACAACCGCCAAATATTTTTTCTTAAATGTTTTTTCTCTTACCTGATTACTTAATCTTGAAGCAGCTTTTGAAGTTTTTGCAAACACCATCACTCCTCCAACAGGTCTATCTAATCTATGTACTAATCCAAGATACACATTTCCTGGTTTATTATATTTTTCTTTTATATATTCTTTTATTATTGTAAGCATATCTAAATCTTCTGTTTTATCAGCCTGTGATGGAATATTAGGATCTTTTCTAACTACAATAATATGATTATCTTCATATAATACTTTTAAATTCTGCATCTTAGCTCTCCCATCTTCCAAAAATTCCACAAGGTAAAACTAATTTTGAATTTTCCATTGGTAATCCAATTTCTCCTGATGATACTTTTCCTTTGTAATTTTTAGAAACTGTTAAATTCAAAATATTTTCTAATACTTTACTTGAAATTCCTGTAGTATATGAATTTATTAAGAAAAATAATGGCTTATCTGAAAGTACATTTGTGCATAAATCTACTAAATCATATATATTGTTTTCAAATTGCCATACTTCTCCATTTGCCCCTCTTCCATAAGATGGTGGATCCATTATTATAGCATCATATTTATTTCCTCTACGTATTTCTCTGTTAACAAATTTTACAACATCATCAACTATGTATCTAACTGGTCTTTCTGCTAATCCAGATGATGCAATATTTTCTTTTGCCCATGTTACCATTCCCTTTGAACTATCAACATGGCAAACTGATGCGCCTGCTGCAGAACAAGCAACTGTTGCTCCTCCTGTATATGCAAATAAATTCAATACTTTTATATCTCTATTTGCTTTTCTGATTTTATCCATCATCCAATCCCAGTTAACAGCTTGCTCTGGAAATAATCCTGTATGTTTAAATCCCATTGGCTTTATATTAAATGTTAATTCTTTATATTTTATTTGCCATTGATTCGGCATTTTTTTCTTATATTCCCATGCACCACCACCTGTTTTGCTTCTATGGTATGTTGCATTTATATTTTTCCATTTTTCTGGATATGTTTTTTCTTTCCAAATTATTTGTGGATCAGGTCTTGCTAAAACAACATCTCCCCATCTTTCTAACTTTTGCCCATCTGCCATATCTAATATTTTATAATCATTCCAATTATTTGCTATATTCATTTTTTCCTCACTTTCATCATCTTCTATTATACTAAATTTTTCCACTACTTTCAAGCTTTTTTAGTTGTTTCTTAGTTTCTCTATATCCCATTTCATATAATAGATTAATTTGAGTTGAATCAAGTAAAGCGACTTTTTTTAGGTTAATATTTATTAGATGGTCTATTCCTGCTTTTTCATACATTGACAATTCTCTTCCTTGCAATTCCATAGCTCTTCCTGCAACTTCTACAATATTTTTACAACATTGATTTTTTTCTAATATAGTATCAAACGCAATCCCATATATTTCATTTGCTCCTATATCTTTTAATCCTTTCCATGGCAAATTTTCTCTAGTTCCACCATCTATTAATTGTATTCCATCATATTTGCATGGCGAAAATACAACTGGAAAACTGCAACTTGCTCGTACAGCAGTTGATATTGGTATATCTGTAATATATTTTGTATTATCTAAAAGATTTGCTCGAATCTCCTTTGATGACGCTATATAAACTGTTCCTTTTTGTAAATCTACCATTGAAATCATTAATGGCATTTTTATCTGATTTATATTTTCAATTTGACTATCTTCACATATTTCTTTTATGATTTTTTCTATAACCTTTCCACTATTTAATCCATCTATTACCAATCTTCTTGTAAATAACAATCCTATTATCATTTTTAGAATTTGTTTCCATTCTACATATGTTATTTTTTTGCAATATTTTTTGAACATTTTCCACATTTCATCACTACTATAACCTAATGCATACATTGTTGCTATTATACTTCCTGATGATGCTCCTGATACACAATCAAATTTTATATTTTTTTCTTCAAATGCTTTTAATGCTCCTATATGTGCCGCTGCTTTTATTCCTCCTCCTGATAATGCTAATCCTCTCATAAACTCCTCCTTTTTATATTAAGATTTTATGCTAGTTTTAGCATGAAAAGAACCAGCAACAATTACTGGTTCTTTCACAAATCACTCATTCGTGAACTAAATGTCCACTTTTACTCATTTTGTATTTTCTTCCTTTGTTTATTTCGACCTTTCTTTCAATTTCTTTTTCAAGGTCTATGCCGCTAAGCTCGGCAATACCTAATAAGAAAATAGCAACATCTGCCAATTCCTCTGGAAATGTGTCCATTCCTTTGTACCAAGCATCATGAGCTTCTGCAACTTCTCCATATAAGTGGCAAAATTCTTCATTCATGTCTGTTACATTAAAATGGTGCCGTTTTTTGTTTGCTACTACTTCTTTTTGTAAATCTTTTAGTGACATAATTATGCCTCCTTCTCTATTACAAAAACACATCCAATTGTTATTGTTAGAATTATATATTCTAAATTTTTATATGTCAACAATTTTTTATACTTTTATATAAAGAAATACAAATATTATATTTTAATATACTGTGCCATTCTAATAATCTCATAAATCATAAAAAAATTAACCCCTGTAAGAACAAAAAAAGAAATTATTGCAAAAGAAAACACCTTATGCTTTTTAAAAAATTTCATATAAAAACCCCCTTCAAACAACTTGTCCGTAATACTATGTATATGTGAAATTTTTAAATATATTCTTTAAAAAAGATATTTTCCATCGCAGTAATCTACAAACTTTTCTATTTATTTAATTCATCCAATATTTTTTGAGCTAAACTTTCATTAATACCTTTTATTTTAGTCAACTCATCCAAATTAGAATTTTTAATTTTCTCTACACTTCCAAAATGTTTTAATAATGCTAATTTTTTAACTTCGCCAATTCCTTCTATATTATCCAAATCAGATTTTGTAATACCACTATCTCTTAATTTTCTGTGGTATGAAATAGCCGTATCGTGTACTTCATCTTGAAATTTGGTTATCAAATTTTTCAATTTTTCTGATATTTCTAATTCATTTCTATTTTCATCCATTAAAGCTCTAGTTTGATGTTTATCGTTTTTTACCATACCAAAAACTGGTATATCTAGTTCATATTTAGCAATTGCCATTTTAGTTGCTCGTATTTGTGTGATTCCTCCATCTGCAAATATAGCATCTGGAAGCCTGCCAAATCCTGTAGAATTGCCATCTATTGAATGTTTTAATCTACGAGTAATAACTTCTTGCATACATCTTGGGTCATCTTGTCCATATACTGTTTTTATTTTAAAACGCCTTGATAAATTTCTTTTTATCACCCCGTCAGCCATTACGCACATTCCTGCAACTATGTATTCTCCAGATATGTTTGAAATATCATATGTTTCAATCTTTCTAGGTAATTTGTCTAATCCTAAAACTTCTTTTAATTCTACTAAAATTTCGCTCTTATCTCTTTCTTTATTTTGTAGTGTTATTTTTGCATTGTTATCTGCCATTTCTACAAAACGCAATTTTTCTCCTTTTTTAGGAGATTTGATTTCTACTTTTCTTCCCGCTTCTTTAGTTAGCCACTCTTCTATTACCTCTTTATCTTCTAGTTCTTCTCTAACCATTATTTTATTAGGAAGATTTTGATTATCTAGATAATATTGTTTTATAAAACCTGATATTATTTCTTTGTCGTCCATTTCTCTTAAATCATTAAAGAAATAGTGCTCTCTCCCAACCATTTTACTTCCACGAACAAAAAATATTTCTACACATACTTCTATTTCTGATTTTGCAATACCTATTACGTCAATATTATTTTCTGAAATATTAGAAACTTTTTGTTTTTCATTTACTCTTTGTATTGCTATCATTCTATCTCTAATATATGCGGCCTTTTCAAAATTCATTTTATTGGCTTCTTCTAACATTTGCTTTTGTAAGTCTTTTAAAACCTTGTCAACTTTTCCATCTAAAATATCTATTATTTCGTCAATCTGTTTTCTGTAATCTTCTTTAGAAATATATCCCATACATGGTCCTAAACATCTATTTATATGATAATTTAAGCATGCTCTTGTTTCTGACCTAAAGTTCTTACATTGACGAATTTTATATTTTTGTTTTATAAAATCCACCATCTCTTTTGCTGCTCCTGGATTTGCATATGGTCCGAAATATTTTGAACCATCATTTACAATTCTCCTTGTTATTACTACATTAGGATAATCTGATTTTACATCGACTTTTATATATGGATATGTTTTGTCATCTTTTAATAATACATTAAATCTAGGTCTGTTTTTCTTTATTAAATTACATTCTAATATTAATGCTTCAGCCTCATTATCAACTACTATATATTCAAAGTGGTCTATTAATGATACCATTCTTTTTATTCTTTCAGTCT
>JABLTM010036829.1_pt1 | contig 10258 bp, 9 predicted proteins | sample 7160121 | NCBI WGS metagenome assembly JABLTM01 (sample SAMN14651224, study PRJNA627086) | human gut metagenome | isolation source: feces | host: Homo sapiens | reverse complement strand
TGCAATGCCATAGATAAGATCATCGGTATTCCCATCTGAACCATGAGCTTATTTACCGGCATCTCTCTCATCTTGTTACTTTCTGCCATCTTAATAATCCTCCTTTTCTGCATAAAAAAAATGTGTACTTACCTCATAAGCTGGACTTACGCTGATAAGCTACACACTTTTAACTGCATGATATATTTTCATAATGTGCGACAGCAGGTGCACAAAAAAAGAGTAGTAAAACTGGATTTACGCTAGTCTGCTACTCGTTTACCAGTATTATATTTTTCTTTTTGGAAAAAGTCAAACAAAAATTTTCTTGCATTTTTTCTTTTTTATACATTTGTAATAGGCACGAAATAAAAAACATTATATATTCAACCTGCATCCATTCTCTATGTGCAAAGCCAGCGCAATAAAAGGGAAGCGAAAACGCTTCCCTCTGAATAACCACTGGCAGTTTGCTTGAACATTTCCGCTCAAACCAAAAGCATATGACTTAATCCTCATACTGGATATGACAACATCATCTCAGATACTGTGCCACGCAACTAATAGAAGTAAAAATTTGAGCATATACTCGAACAAGAAACTACTTCTTAGCTGTTTGTCTCATGCTCTGTTTTCTCAATTCTAAGCATACGATATCCAATACCAATATGCGTCTGGATATATTTTTCCCCGTTTTTCTCAGGTTCTAGTTTTTTCCGCAGTGTTGCCATAAAAACCCTAAGAGAAGCGACATCATTTTCCAAACATCGTCCCCAAATCCGCTGGGTAATATAGGTATGTGTCAGTACCCTGCCCACATTGCGAGATAAAAGGCAGAGCAGCTTATACTCTATGGGCGTCAAATGTAGTTCTTCTCCCTTCAGATATGTGCAGCCGGCAGTATAATCTATCTTTAATTCCCCATTTTCAAAAATAGAGGTTTCCAGCTGATCCCCTGTCTGTGTTATAGCAAGCCTCCTTTGAGTGACACGGATACGTGCAAGTAATTCCTCTACTGAAAATGGTTTTGTAATGTAATCATCAGCCCCTGCATCCAATGCTTCTATTTTATCCGTATCCTCACTTCTGGCACTGATCACAATAATCGGCATATTCGACCATGTCCGAATTTTCTTTATTACCTCTACTCCTTCTAGATCCGGGAGACCCAGATCCAGAAGAACAATATCCGGATTATGAGACGAAGCTTCCAGAATAGCTGAAGATCCGTTTTCTGCTGCCAGATATTTATAATCATGTGTTTTTAATGTAGTAATGATCAGGTTACGTATGGGCCTGTCATCCTCAACCACAAGTATTAATGCTTTATTCATTTAATGTCACCTCACTTAATGGTAATGTAAAAATAAAATTGCACCCATGGGGAGCATGATCCGTAAGGATCAGAGTTCCGTTATGTGCTTCTATGATAGAATGGCAAAGTGCCAAACCAAGTCCCAGACTCCGATGACTATCTGCAACTGTTGTTTTTCCTGTATAAAACATCTCAAAAATATGTGACTTCATTTCTTCCGGAATTCCAGGTCCATTATCTTCTACACTTATCTGTGCTTTCCCCTCTGTTTTAATTCCCCGAATGCAGATTACGGAACCTGGCGGCGTATATTTTATTGCATTATCAATTAAATTTACCAGAACCTGTATAATAAGCTGTACATCCATACGTACAAGAACAAGTTCTTCACAGTCTGTCATAATTTTATAATCATCATGTTTCCGGCTAATATGCCGAAGTGACTCCGCAATCACTTCATCCAAAAGCTGATCCGTAAATTTAAATTTCAATCTTCCATCATTCAACCTGGTAATGGAAAGAAGATTCTCCACAACTCCGATCAGCCATTCGGAATCATCATAGATGTCGGTGTAAATCTGATGCCTAGTAGCTTCGTCCAAGCGTTCGCTGTTGCCAAGGAGCATATCTGCATTGCCGGAAATGGAACAGAGCGGGGTCCGAAGATCATGAGAGATTGCCCGGAGAAGATCTGCACGGAGCTGCTCATTTTTGGCTAAAATCGCATTTTTCTCTTTTTCCATAGCGTTTTGTGCGTTCTCCATAGCAAGTGCACATCCATTTATCACAGAAAGCAGAATACTGTATTCATAAGAATCCAGTGTTTCTTTTTGCATCGGTATCCCAATTACGCCATAAACATTATTCCCACTTCGAATTGCCAGATATAAACATTTGGCCTGGGGAAAATGATGTGTAGATACACCGGCACGCTGTCTGTTTTCGTAGGTCCATCTGGCTACATCCTGCTCTTCTTGCGTCAAAAAATCATCCGAATTTTCTTTTTCCCCAGAGAAAAGTTTCCCCTCTGATAAAGTTCCATTTTTCACAATATACGCTGTAATATTGCGGTTTAATAAGCGAATCAACTGTGTACAGGTAACTCCAAGAATCTCCGTTTCTCCTTTTTCCCTTTGCAGCAGACGATCTGTGTCAAACAGAATCTGTGTACGAAAGGCAAGCTGCGCGGACAGTTTTGCATGTGTTTTCAGCTTTGCCGCAAGTGTTCCTGTAAGCACAGACGAAATAAGCATGATAAGAAATGTTACCGGATATCCCACCGCATACGTCTGAAAAGACATTCTCGGCTCTGTAAGAAAAAAACAAAATAAAAATACGCTTAAAAAAGACCCGGCTATGCTGCAAAAATATCCATCTGTCACGATTGAAGTAATCAAAACCCCAAAAATGTATATAGTTACAATATTTGTATCCGTGAAATCCAGCTTTTGAAATAATAGACCGATTAAAGTACATACTACAAATATAAAAGCTGTTAAGACATAGTCCTTTACAGATGGTTTTTCCGCAAGTTCTGTAAATGATCGTTTCGAATAGGTTCTATTTTTCACCGCATCCTGAACTATATGAATATCAATGTCCGGTATAATTTCAATTAGCTTTTCCGTCAAAGTTGATTTGCTGAAAAAGTGATTTCGTCTGGCATTGCTTTGTCCTATAACAATTATTGTAACACCGGAAAGTCTGGCATATTCTGCAATCTGCACGGGCACATTTTCCCCATGGGTCATTACTATTTCTGCCCCAAGTGTTTCCGCATACCGGATATGTTCTCCCAGCTTTTCTTTATCCATGGCTTCTGCTTTTGTACCAGTCTGCACATACAGAGCCGTAAAACGCGCCTGCAGTGCATTTGCCATCTTTGCTGCTGTATCTATTATTTTTAGATTCGAGGGTGCTGCGGACAGACAAACAAGAATATGGTCATCTGCCTTTTGAGTATCATCTTCAATTTTCTGATTCATCCTTCCAATCCCCTTTTTCTAACGTTTTGGAAATTATATCATTCGACTGCGTTATAGTCAAAATCTTTTCTGCCTCTTCAGCCTGTCCATCAAAAATGATAATTTTCGCTTCTTTATATTGCCTTTTACACTCGTGAACCTCTTTTAGTAAGTCATTATCTGAAAGAGTGTCCAAAAACAGTATCTTTAATCCTGTCTGCTTTCTTTCCGGTTTGTCTTTGACCGTTTCCTGGATGGCATCAAAAAACTGATCTATTTTATTGGCAATATAAAAGCAAAAACCAAACATACAAAACACAACAACCGCCAGCATTCCCTGTACCATTACCATCACCTCTTTACCAGTCTATCCGGCAACTTAATTATATACGGAAGCATTTCTGAAGTGCCCTGTATTCTCCTAACACCAGTAATTTATTATTCTCTGCTAAATACGTATCCGGGGAAATTGCAATACTAAATTCCCCTTCATCCTTTACTGCCAGGATATTAATGTTATAACGTTTCCTGACATCCAGCTCACCCACTGTCTTTCCAGCCCATCCTTCTGGCACTTCTACCTCAAAGATCGCATTGGACGCATCTACCTCCATATAGTCAAGGACATGGTCATCTGTGTAACGGATAGAGGCCCATTTTGCAACCTGTTTTTCGGGATAAACCACTTTATCGGCACCATTACGTAAAAGAAATTTTTCCTGAACATCACGTTCAGCCCTGGAGATTACCAGTTTTGCTCCCAATTCTTTAAGAAGTGACGTTGTTTCAAGGGAATTTTGGAAGCTTCCCCCAATGGCCACAAAACAAATATCATAGTTTCCAATCCCAAGAGAGCTCAAAAATTCCGCATTAGTGCTGTCACCGATTTGTGCATTGGTCACAAACGGCAGTACCTCGCCCACCCTTTCTTCATTCCAGTCAACCGCCATAATTTCATGTCCCAGCTGGCTTAACTGCATAGCAATATGCTTTCCAAATCTTCCAAGTCCAACAAGCAATACATTCTTCATAATTCTGTCTCTCTCCTTCTATCCAACTGTAATCTTCTCCATGGGCAGTTTTGCATTCCCCTTGCTTCTTCCGGAAAATACCGCATATATCAAAGTCAGACCGCCCACACGTCCCAGATACATAAGTATAATCAGCACGGTTTGCGAAAAAACATGCAGTCCCGGTGTAATCCCCAGTGTCAGTCCTACCGTGCCTACAGCTGAAGCAGCTTCATACAGACAATCTAAAAGTGGAAGACCTTCGTATACACTGATTGCGATTCCACCGCAAAAAAACATGGTAAAATAAAGCATAGCTATCGTTGCTGCATTTTTTATCACATAATGGTCCAATCTTCTTCCAAAAGCCTCTACGTTTTCCCGGCTTCTAAATGTCGCAATCGCATTTAAAATAAGCACCGTGAAGGTTGTCGTTTTCATTCCACCTGCTGTAGAACCCGGTGAACCACCTACTAACATCAACAGGATCATAACAGCTTTTGAAGCCTCACTCATCTTTGAAATATTTATCGTGTTGAATCCAGCTGTCCTTGTCGTTACCGATTGGAACGCCGCAGCTAGCAGGCGTTTTCCTGCGGATAAATTTTTTAGATCACAGACAAAGAAAAAAACTGTAGGAATTAAGATCAGGCCTGCAGTAGTCATCAGAATAATCTTGCTTTGCATACGGTAACGTTTAATATTCAGTTTATTCGTATAAATATCATCCCAGGTGAGAAAACCAATACCTCCTACAATGATCAACAGCATAATTCCCACATTTACATGGACATTTCCAGAATACCCGGTCAACGAAGGAAAGGGATTGTCAGCCGTCCCCAGAATATCAAACCCGGCATTACAAAAAGCAGAGATTGAATGAAACACTGACATCCAGATTCCCTTTCCGCCATAATCAGAAAAAAAAGCCGGCAGTAACAACAACGTTCCTGCAGCCTCTATCAGAAATGTTCCCTTTAAGATAAATCTTGTCAGTCTGACAATTCCGCCCACTTTAGGTGCTGATATCGCATCCTGCATGGTGCTCCTTTGCATAAGTGATATCTTTTTTCCAGAAAAAAGGGAAACAGATGCTGCCACCGTTACCACACCAAGCCCGCCAATTTGTATGAGTACAAGAATAATCGTCTGTCCTGCCACAGACCAGTAGCTTCCAGTATCCTTCACAACAAGGCCTGTCACACATACTGCGGAAGTGGCTGTAAAAAGAGCCTCATGAAATGAAGTTGGTACTTTATCTAAAGTAGAAAATGGAAGCATCAGCAGAACGGTTCCCAAAAGGATCACTCCTGCAAACCCCAAAATAATTAACTGAAAGGATGTCAGATGTTTTTTCTTATATGTTTTTTCTAGCATAAATAATCAGCACTCCTTCTTATTGATTCTAAATACTGCTATCTTTGTGCTGTTTTTATTATATATAGTTGCTTTCAAAGATAGTATAAAAGTCTCTAATTCGGTATTAAGATTGTATAAAGATTTAACATATGTCAGTTCGTGTATTTCTCACGGTATTCCTTAGGTGAAACAGAAGCATATTTCCGGAAGACACGCGAAAAATGTCCGGGCGAAGAAAAACCAAGATGAAGACTGATAGCAGTTAGAGATTGTTTCGTGTAACGGAGCAGATGTTTGGCTTCATCTGTTTTTTTAGTAAGAATAAAATCTGTTAAAGTCACATTGCTTTCAGCCTTAAAACGTTTTGAAAGATAAGACCGGCTCATAAAAAAATCTTTTGACATTGCTTCTACGGTAATTGCCTCTGACATATGACGGTTAATGTAATTTGATACATCTAAAATAAGGTGCGATGCTTGTGTTCCTTTGTATAATTGATTTACGCGTTTTGCAAAGTCCATGACCATAAGACGGCCAAGATTATTGATCCGATTGCAATCATCTAGCAATTCACACATAAGAATGTAGTTATCAATTAGTGTAAAAGCATCGTCAGGATTCATACCACCCTGGATCGCTGCACGTGAAGCAAGTGTTGCAATGGCAACAAATGAATTTTTAAAAAAGCGCAGATGGTTACTTTCCATTACATCTTTCTTGAATATCGGTGAGTTTTCAAGTAGATTCGATATAGAAATGTAATCTCCTTTTCGAATCATATTCATAAAATTTTCTTCCAGATCATACGTACTGTGGAATATTATATCCTGCTCAGAAAGCTTATCCGAGAGAGAATGGTCTGTTCCATGACGGCTTGTTTTTTTTGCAAAATGCTCCTGTAAGGAATCATCAATAAAAATATCTTCAAGAGAACATTTTTCATTGTTTAGTATATAATTTAAAAAGCACATGATCTGCATAAGATTTTCAAAAGGTATGTGTTTAATTTCCTGCATGGCAATTATAAATTCATCAATATCTTCTTTTGGGATATCTAATTGAATTGCTAGTTCCAGCAGGTTTGAAGCAGTGCTGGAAACTTGTTTTGTTGGTCCGATCACAAATTTATATTCATTAGAATTGACAATGCCATAGCAACTGAAATTATCTGTCAGCAAATAACCGATGTGATCAGAGATTTTAAGAATATCTGACTGATGTATGGAAATGGGATCTTTTATAAAATGAGTTATAGAATAATAAAAAATAAGTTCATTGTTTTTATAAATATGTACTGGAACTCTGGAAAAATCACCTATCATTGTGGCGATATAATTGTAATCAACAAATTTCATATTAGATGCCTCCTAATGCATTTTCGACACAATTATATCATTTATAAACACAATTATGCAAGAAATATATATATGAGAATGATAAAATCTTGCAGAATTAAGAATACAAACTATAAGAAAGGAACTAGAGAATAATGTACACTAAATTTTTTAAGAAAAAAATCGAAAATATGCAGTTACGAGAAAGAATAGGCTACGGATATAAAAAAGTAATTATAATGATGCTTATTTCTGGAATACTTTCTATTGTAGCGATAGGCATGTTGTTTTCAAGTCTTGTACATTATGTTAATAAAATTAATGCTTCTGATATAGCTGTTAAGATGTGCAGAGTGGATGTAAATTCTGCAGCAAGAAATGTGAGAGAAATGGCACTAAAGGATGACACATCATCTTATACTAGTTATGAACAGACCATAGCAAACTTACTTAACGATGTTGATTCACAGCTGAAAATAATAAAAAACTCGGGCGTTGTTCCAAAGAAGAAGTATGAGGAATATGCAACAGCCTTATCTGATTGGGAAACTATATGTTCATCTATTGTGAATGAGATCAAATCGGGACAGAAAGAGAAAGGGACTGAGGATATTCTTACAAAATGTACTCCTGCATTAAATAAATTGGTAAATCTTGCTCTAGAACTAGATGATTTTACTGATAAAGTCAGCAGCGAGGCAGTAAGAAACACCATACTTTATGCTGTTGTAGGCATTATTTTTATTATTTTCCTTTTAACTTTGGCATGGATCAGTGCAAGAAAAACGAGCAAGAAAGTTCTTCACAGTATTTTAGAGCCTTTACATGCCATTGAGGATGTTGCAAAAGAATTAACAGAGGGAAACTTGCATAGTACATTAGATTATCGTTCAGAAGATGAAATTGGACGATTGGCACATAGTATGCGTAAATCTATTCGGATTCTTGGTTCATATGTAGATGATATTGATCGTGCGATGAAGCTGTTTTCAGAAGGAAATTTTGATGTGCAGCCTAATGTAGAATGGAAGGGCGACTTTATTGGAATTTTACGCTCTTTTATGGATTTTGAAAAAAGTATGGCGAAGATGGTAAAAGGGATACAACGAGCTTCCAATCAGGTGTCAGGTGGCGCAGAACAGGTGTCAGCAGGGTCAACAGAGTTGGCGGATGGAGCTACGAATCAAGCAGCATCCGTAGAAGAATTGACGGCAACGGTTGAGAATGTTTCAGAACAGGTAAGACATAATTCAGAGGCAGCCAGCGAAATAAGTACAAAGGTAGTGGAACTAGGAGATCATATTTTAGAAAATGATTCTAAGATGCATGAGATGGTTCAATCCATGCTTGAAATCAAGGATTCATCTATGCAGATAGATAAGATTATTGAAACAATTAATGATATTGCATCGCAGACGAATCTTCTTGCATTAAATGCTTCCATTGAAGCAGCAAGAGCCGGAGAAGCAGGAAGAGGATTTGCAGTTGTAGCTAATCAGGTGAATCAGCTGGCAGATCAAAGTGCACAGGCAGTAAAAGAATCGGCTGCTTTAATTAAAACATCTGTCAATGCTGTCGGAAAAGGAGTCTTGCTTGCAGAAGAGACTGCCCAACAGCTTGAAGAAATCGCAAAAAGTTCGAAAATGATTACCGAAGAAGTATCAGGAATTGCAGATACACTTGCAACCCAGACAGAGGAAATCCAGCAGATAAATGTAGGAATCGAACAGATTAATGATGTTGTACAAAGCAATTCGGCAACTTCTGAAGAGTGTGCTGCAGCAAGCCAGGAAATGAATAACGAAGCAGAACATTTACGTGATATGATACGCGAACTCAAAGTGGCCAAATTTGAATAGAACGAAAAGCCCGAGACCGTTTCAAGTTTTGTGTAAACTCAAAAAACAGACATAAGATTTTATTAATAGTTATACTAAGAGCAGAGACCAGATTTTGGTTCTCTGCTCTATCTGCATTATACAGGTATAAATGCTCATGTCAAATAGATTTCCCTAGAATTCTGCTTTTTCCAGCCGTTCTTCAAAATAAATCTCCAGCTGGGCTCGTATCTGGGACCAGTCCCTGCTCTAGGTTTTAGCGTCTTGTCACTCTTAGTAATTAATCACTATCTTTCTACATTCTTCGCAGCAGTTTGCTTCCACTCTTGTCCTGTGACCTGGCTTGAGTTTTGTTATCTCTACAAAACCATCTGCGTTTTTTGCGTTTTCGAAAACGCCCGGTACTTCATTTGCAAAGCTGAAAGCTCCGTCCTTACTGCTAAAGAAATATCCTTTTCTCATTTCTTTACCACATTTTGAACATTTCATCTTCTAATCCTCCTGTGCCTGTGCTTTCTTTTGCTCTTATCAATTGTGATCCATCACAGCCGTTTCCAGTTTCTCCACTTCTCTTGCAAAATCATCCAACACCCAGTCATACATATGTGGATCTTCGTATTCACGATATCCGCGCTCCACCACCATTCCCAAGCGCTGCCAGATACGATAGATCTGAATACGAATTTTCTCATTTTGGGTAAATTCTATTTTGCCATAGCCTTGCAGAAAATATGGATTAGGAACATCTCCAAAGTCGTGAAAATCATGGCTTAATAATGGATCTGCCCATAACACTGCTGCATAATCAATAAGTCCTGTCAGCTTGCCGTTTTTTATCAAAAGATTACCATCCCATGTATCGGTATGTACATAAACCGGGCCAGTTACTTCATCCAATTCTTTTCCATACTTCCGAATCAGTTTCTTAAGGTCAGCCGATGTAATTCCGGGAATAGCAATTCCCTTTTCTTCGGCATCACATAACAGCCAGTCAAACAATAGATTTATAAAATCACTGTTTTTCTTGCAATAACTTTCCGGTATATTGGGGATTCCAAAGATATCTGCCTTTAAGGAACATATCTTTCGTGTGATTACTCCCATTTCCTTCTTTACATCTGCTCTTTGAGCATCCGTAATCGTCTGATCATCACACAACGGCACTCCATCCAGATAACTCATAAAGAAATACGGAACATCACATATTTCTCCACTGTCATCATAAAAGAGTAATTTCGGCATCGGAATATCCAGCCGTTCCTGAAATAATTTCAACATTTCCGCTTCCGTTGGAATATATTTCACTTCATTGCGCATAACCTTTACTCCTGTTCCGGAAGCAAGCTTAAGTACCATTTTTTCTTCAGCCGTTTCTACCAGATATACGGCACTACAAAATCCCCCGGTACCGGAACAGCTTCACAGGTATTGTTTGACTCAACCAGTGGTGAGTTTGCCG
>JABLTM010118639.1_pt1 | contig 10294 bp, 7 predicted proteins | sample 7160121 | NCBI WGS metagenome assembly JABLTM01 (sample SAMN14651224, study PRJNA627086) | human gut metagenome | isolation source: feces | host: Homo sapiens | reverse complement strand
TCCTATGATTTTTCTGACTTCTTTCATATGTTTAAAGAAATCTTTGGGACTTGTTTTTTTCACTATTGAAGGATTACTTGTTACTCCTATAATTGGCATATATTCTACTGCTTCTTTTATATCTTCTAAGTTTACTGTATCAATTATAAATTCCATTTTCTTTTCTCCTATTCTTTTATTAAGTTTTTTATTCCTGCTTGTAAAGCAACATCATAAAAATGTTGCATTTGTTGCTTGGTAAACATTTGATATGATTCTAATCCGTATTTTAAATTCACAAGTTCATATTTAGCCGAAGCTAAAGGATTATAATTCAGCATCTCATATTTTACTTCTGGATTTATTTGAATTAAAAATTTTACGATTTGATGAATATTTTCATCCGTTGCACTCATTGTTGGAATCAGTGGTGTTCTAATGATCACTTTATCTTTATATTCACTTTGTAAAACATAACGAATATTTTCTTTAATAAGTTGTGATGATACATTTGTACAGGCTTGATGTTTTTGCTCATCAAATATTTTTAAATCTATATAAACTAAATCTAAATAAGGCAATGCCTTTTTTATAAGTTCTAATGATGTATAAAATGATGTTTCAATAGCTGTATGAATCTTTTCTTTCTGACATCTTTTTAAAATTTTAATAAGAAATTCACCTTGCATAAAGGGTTCTCCACCGGAAAATGTAACACCTCCTCCATGTTGAAAGAAAACTTCATCCTCTTTAATTTTATTCATTAATTTATCTAAAGTATACTCTTGACTATCGTATTGAATAGCACCACTAGGACATGTTTTAATAACTTGATCAAAGTCTTGATGATTTTGAAAATATGGACGATCGTTTTGATAATTAATTTGTTCTTTGAATTGTTGACAACATCTACAATGAATACATTTATTTTTAAAATAGATGACTTGTCTTTGAGTGTTTAATCCTTCTGGATTTTGACACCATAGACAACGAAGTGGACACCCCTTAAAAAAAACTGTTGTTCTTAAACCACTCCCATCATGTATTGCAAATCTTTTAATATCAAAAACCAATGCTTTAGATATTTTCATAAGTTGTTCTTTCAATAATTTCATCTTGTAGCTTGCCAGCAAGTTCAACAAAGTATGCTGTATAACCAGCAACACGAATTGTCAATGATTGATGATTTTCAGGATGAACTTTAGCATCAAGCAAATCTTCTTTTCTAACAACATTAAATTGTATATGAGGTACTTTTAAATCCACAAAAGCACGTAAGAAATTTTCAAATTTCAAACAGCCTGTTTCTGTTTTAAAAAATTCTGGTAAGAATTTCATATTTAAAAGACCACCATTCGTCGTACATGAATTATTAAGTTTTGAAACAGATTTTAAAACAGCTGTTGGGCCTTGTAGATCTCTACCATAGACAGGTGACATACCTCCATCAGCAAGTGGTTTTAAAGCATTTCTGCCATCTGGTGATGCTCCTACATTTTCACCCATTGGAACATGTGCAGAAACAGTATACATTCCTGTATGATAAGGACCTCCTCGATAATTTGTATAACGTTTCATCTTTTCTCTAAAGTAACATGCCCATTGATTTCCAAGCTCATCGACCCACTTTACATCGTTTCCATATTTAGGCACTTTATTTAAAAGCATTGTTTGCATGATTTCATAGCCTTTAAAATCTTCTTGTAAAGCATTTAATAAATCATGTTGACTTATCATTTTATCATCATAAACAAGTTGTTTAATAGCTGCTAGAGAATCTACAAGATTGGCTACTTGAATCATTTGAATACCTGATAGATTATATTTAGCTCCACCTTTAGTAACATCTAATCCTTTTTCTAAACAATCATCAATAACAGTAGATAGAAAAGCTGTTGGTAAATAATCTTGATGTGCTTTTTCTACAATCTTTTCTGCAGCCATCATTTTATCAATAAAATAATCAATTTGTTTTTGAAAAGCATTTTCTAAATCTTGATTAGTTTGATATGTTTCTAAACTTCCTAAATCTAATCCTATTTGTTGCTTTGTTAGTAAACATTTTCCATGATTCAAAGTAAGTTCTAATGCTTTATTTAAATTAAACATGGCTGCATCAGACCATCCTAAATTGTTGCCATGTGTTGTCAGTTCAACACATCCAACAATAGCATAATTACGTGCATCTTTTTCTTCAATTCCTAAATCTTCAATCATTGGTTGAATAATAGCTTCATCATTGAAAAATTGTGGCATACCACTTCCAAGTGAAACAACTTTAATAGCAGCTTGCATTAATTCATGGCTAGAATTTTTATTAAGTCTTACAGATAAATTAGGTTGTGGTAATCCTAAATGCTCTTGTGCTTTTAAACAAAGTAAAGAAAGATCATTATATGTATCATTTCCCTTTTCATCTACACCTCCAATAGCAATGTTAAAACCAATTGGAAATCCAGCAAAATATTTAGCACTATTTTGATTTCTTAAATAAACAACTTGATTAAATTTCAACCACAAACATTCTAATATTTCTAAAGCTTCTTGTTTAGTAAGAATTCCTTTTTCTATATCTCTTTGATAATAAGGATAAAGATATTGATCCATTCTCCCTGGTGAAAAAGAAGAAGCATTGGATTCCATATGTAATATCACAAATAAAAACCACAAAGATTGCACCGCTTCATGAAAAGTTTCTGGAGGTCTTTTAGAAAGCTTCATACAAATCTTTCCCACTTCTTTTAATGATTCGATTTTTTCACTTTCAATCAAATCATGATATCTTTGCATAAAATGAACTGCCCCTTCTAATACAAGAATCGTACATTCATAAAATTCTTTTTGTTCATCTTTACAATTCTTTAATTTTTTTTTTGCTTTTTCCATTAAACCTTGAGGACCAAGTTTTAACCATAAAGCACTATCAGGACAAATATGACCTTGAGCATGATCTTTTTGATTAATTTTTACCACTTTACTTATTTCATTAATTTCTATTCCATAAGTTCCTTTAATTGCATCTTCTAAAGATTTTCCTTTCCAATAAGGATAAATCTTTTCTCTAAATTCTTTAATATCTTCTTCTTTTACTAAAAACTGATCTTGTGGTCTTGTTGGTAACGTTTCAAATTCTTGATTGATCCACGAACAACCACTTTCAGGAAAAACAACACCATAACGTACACCCTTTGTACGATTTCCAACAATCAACTCTTCATCTTCAATAGAAATCTCTAATTCCTCTAATGCTGCTTTTAAAGAAAGAGCTCTTTTTTTAGGAAGAGATAATTTCTCATTTTCTTGATAAACACGTGTAATGATTCGTGCCTGTTCAATAGAAGCATAACGTTTACTGCTCAACATCTTTTCTTTTAAATCAGAAATTCTTTTTGTTTGATATAAACAATTCATAACACGCCTCCTTTTATTGTTTTTTCTTATTACAAGACTATTATAAATCAATAAAACAATAAATTTCAATAATTGTTTTATTGATTTTTCATAAAAAAAGAAATCATTAAATGATTTCTAATCCATACTCTATTATTTTTTCCTTAAAAGGACTTCCTAACTCTTGTTCACCAATATATCCAGTAAATTCACTTAAATGCCCAAAAACATAATTCCCATCTAAATTGAGTTTTTCATTTTCGGCCACAAGATAACATTTTTTACTTGCATCCATGACTTCTTTTTTTGTAAGACCATCTTCAACATCATATGTGGTTACTTTTCCATCATGGATATTCATTCCTACTGTACCGATAAAAGAAAGATCAAAACGATAATTGTGAATTTGTTCAATTGCAATAGTACCTATAAAACCATCTTTAGCGCGATTAAAATGTCCTCCAATGAAAATAAGATTTACTTTATGTTCCCCATGGCTAAATAATTGCATAATATCAATCATATTTGTAATAATTGTAAGTGATATATTTTTTTGATAAATACACTTGGCAAGTTCTAAATTCACTGTAGAGATTCCTAAAAAAATCACCGTATTTTCTTCAATCAATTCAACTGCTTTTTTCGCGATGATTTTCTTTTGTGATAAACGTACACTCATACGTTCATCTACATGGTAAGCATGGAGATTCTTTCTTACTTGCACAGCTCCTCCATGAATACGTTTTAAAAGTCCTTCTTTTTCTAGAGCCGTTAAATCTTTACGAATGCAATCTTCTGTGACTTCGAAATCATTTGCGAGTTCTTTAACTTTTACTTTTCCTTCTGTATTTAATCTTGCCAGTATTTGTTCATGTCTTTCTTGTTGAAGCATTTTTTCTACCTCTCTTTTATGACATTTTAACATATTCAAAATATCTTGAAAATGAGTAACAACACCCTTCAACTTGATAAAATATGCAAAAATACATTTTTTATCAAGTTATAACTCTTTTTCATAAAAAAACAAGGACTACAACGAGTCCTTATTTATTGGCAAGACAATCTTAAAGGTTGTTCCTTTACCTAATTCACTTTCTAAATGAATTGTTCCTTTATAATATTGAACAATGTGTTTTACAATTGCAAGTCCAAGACCTGTACCACCTGTTTCCTTATCACGCCCTGCATCACATCTAAAGAAACGTTCAAAGACACGTCCTTGATCAATAAGTGAAATTCCACGACCTGTATCACTTACTTCAATAATGTAGTCTTGATCAACAAGATAAGAATGAATATTTAAACTTCCTTTTTGTTTATTATATTTAACAGCATTATTAATAAGGTTGTTCATCAATTGTTGGATGTGTTGATGATTTGCTAGATAAGTTTGTGATGTTAAATCACATTCTACTGTAATTTCTCTTTTTTCTATTTCTACTTTTAATGATTCTAAAATATCATCAACAATTGGTTGGAGATGAACAGGATGTTTAATGACTTCAATATCTTTATTTTCAAGTCTTGAAATCATTAAAATATCACCTATCAATTGTGACATATGATCAACTTCTTTTTGTATTTTATCCAATGCTTGTTTTCTTACTTTAGGATCATCAATCATTCCTGCTTGTAATAATTCACTATAACCTCTAATGGATGTCATAGGTGTTTTAAGTTCATGAGAAACATTCGAAAAAAATTCTTGTCTCATTTTTGTAGCATTAACAGATTCAGTAACATTTACAAAGAGCAAAGTCACTCCATATTCTACTTTAGCAAGATGGCAATCATAGACTTCTTCATCTTTTTTTAGAGTAACGATTTTAGGTTCTACACCGATATTTTCTAATTGATCTATAATTTGGTGATCGAAGATAAAATCTTGGATAGGTTGATTCACTTCCATTCTATCACTAAAAAGTTGTTTAGCTTTTTTATTGACCATAAGTATTTCATAATTTGTATCTAATAAAATGAACCCTTCATTCATTTTATCAAGAATACTATTTATTTTTAATCTTTCATTTTTCAAAGTTTTTAGTGTTTTTCTTATTGTATCTGCTTGTTCTTTAAGCTTTGTCGCAATAACATTAAATTCATCATATTGATAATGATCAAAACTTAAATAACGATTATCATTGATTTTAGAAACCTCTTCACTAATTTCCTCTAATGGTTTCGTAAGTGTTCTAGAAAAACGATAAGAAAGAGCTAAAGCAACACATAATGATAAAGCAGCACTAATAAATAATGGTTCTAAAAGTGGTCCTATATTATCAAAGATACCATTATAAGGAATCGCAATACGAACAACATAACCACGATGATAATAAGCCACATACATCATATTCTTTTTAACAGTTGAAGAATAACGTGTCGCATAACCAAACTGATCACTTAAAGCTTCTTTAAATTCACTACGTCCACTATGATTTTCTTGAATCCCCTCTTTATCACTATCCGCTAAAACATTTCCTTCTTTATCAATAATTGTTAAACGTGTATCTTTTGTATAAGCTAAATCATTTAATTTATCTATTTGTTTTTCTAATGGTTTTTGGTAATCAATTTGATTTTCTACAAGCTTTACCGTATAGTACATATCTTTTCTTGTTGTTTGCATCATTTGATCTGATAAAATAACCATCGATACACTTGAAGAAAATAATAACGTAATAATTAAAACTGTTGCAAAATATTTAAATAGAGCTTTATTCATCTTATTTCACTTCCTCAACATAGCGGTATCCTACACCTCTAATAGTTTTAATATACTTACTTCCATCATCATCCAATTTAGCTCTTAAAGCACGAATATGCACATCTAAAACTCTTGATTCACCTATAAAATCATAACCCCAAATATGATTTAAAATTTCATCTCTTTCGACTACACGTGTATGATTTTCTACTAAATAAAGAAGTAACTGATATTCTTTATTTGTAAGTTCCATGACTTGTCCATTATGCATCACTGTTCTTGTTTGTTTATCAATTTTTAAGGTTTGACTTTCAATAATCGGCGCTGCTTTAGGAGCATGTCTTCTAAGCAAAGAACGTACTCTAGCTTGTAACTCTAAAACACCAAATGGTTTGGTCATATAATCATCACTACCACTATCTAAACCATTGACTTTATCAATTTCTCGGTCCTTCGCACTTAAAATCAGAATAGGTAATTCTTGATCAGTTTCACGTATCTTTTTGATAGCATCAATTCCTGAAATGCCAGGTAACATTAAATCAAAAACAGCTAGATCCACTTGATCTGTTTTCATATTTTCTAAAGCATCTAAAGCATTTGAATATTGTTTAACAGTATAACCCGCACTTGTTAAAGCTAAATCTATAATTTCTCTAATATTTTCATCATCTTCTACTACATATATACATTCTTTCATTATTTCCACATCCTTTACATTATCTTAACATAGCAAAGGGGAGGTTATGTTAAGTTTAGGTTAAAAGTTGATTAGAAATAAAAGAACTTATACCATGCTGTTTGTATAAGTCCTTTTTATTATTTATCAAAAATTCTTCTTAGATGTGCATAATCATCAAAGTAATCAATGTTGGTATCATCATTTATTTTATCAAAATTACTTTCTACGAATAAATCTAATTCAATATATGTTCCATATTCAATTAATTTTATTTCTAAATATGTTTTATCTGATTGCTCAAAGAAATTGGAAATAATAATTATTATTTCTGTACAATTATTTACATCTTTAAAAAAGGAATCATTCCCTATATTGATCAATGATTTTACTTTGGCATTATATTTAGATTTTATGAGAAAAATATAATCATTTAACAAAGTATCAAATATATAATTATTCGTCATAATATTTATTTTATTATCTAATAAATCATAAAATTGTTCTATTTGATGTTTAGCATCATCATATTTTTTATCATCTATGTTATTTTCTATCAAAATTAATCCATATCTTAAACTATGTTGTATTTTTAAAATATTATCATGAAGATAATGTACTAAAGATTGATTTTTTTCTACATATTCTAATTCTTGATTCTTTAACATATATTCTGTTTTTTCATTATAGAGTCGTGTCATATGTAAAAACAAAATACAAACTACAAAAAATAAAACTGTTAACAAAAGTAAAACTAAATAGATATCATCTATTGTTTTTTGCATGTGGCCTACATTATTTAACAAAATGACATATATTCCAAAAATCAGCATCATGATTACTGATAATAAAAATTTATTTTTTTCAATGATTGCATTATTTATTTTAGATTTAAAAATTTCAATTATTATAATGATTACAAAAAACAAAATCCTTGCTGTAAACATAACTATTATTTTATAGGATTCCATGATTTCAACAACAGAGAGATGTGAAACTATTTTAATTAAAAGAATAACACATGTTGAAGTAAAAACAGAAATCCACGAAGGTAATATACAAAGAATAAAATTAAAAAGAACAAATTTCTTTTTCATTAAAGAGACAAAAATAAAACTTATAATACCTATGGCATACACTAGCACATTCCCAAATAAATTATATTTTTGTAAGAACTGCATAATGAAAAAATTAATAATAGATGTTATTAAACAAAATCTTTTCTTATCCTCTATATCACAAAAGACACATATCAATAAGGAGCCTAATAATACTTCTAAATAATCAAAAAATAAATACATCATTTTAATAAATACTCCTTATATTTTTTTAATACATCTTGTCGATATTTTTTTCCAATCTTTAAAGTAATGCCATTATTCAATATCATTTCTTCTTTGTAAATCTCTTTGACCCAAAACAAATTGACCAAATATGATTTATGAATTCTTACAATATTGGTAGAATTTATAAATAACATCATTTTATTAAAAGTACTCGAATATTTATAATCATTAAATGGTGCATGAATCGTAATTTCATGTAAAAACGATTCTAAATAAATGATATCTGATAATTGCATAGAGGTTTTTCTACCATTTAAATCAAAAGTAATAATTTTATGATTTTTATTAATATATTTTTGAATTAGAGTACATGCGATTTTCATATCTCTATCAAAATTATCTTTTCTAATAAAGTAAAAAGGTTGTACAATTAATGAATCAAAAATCATATCATTCATTGCTGAAACAAATATAATAATTGCATTAGAATTGTTCTCTCTAATTTTTTCAGCAATTTTGATGCCATTTTTTTCTTTTAAATCAATATCCAAAAAGAAAATATCTCCTTTTTCAAAATAACGATCTTCAAAATGACTTGTTATACAATCTATTGAATAATCAAGAAAGATATCTTTAAATCCATCATACACCATACTCTCTATCTTTTTAGCAAAAACTTGATCATCATCTACTATCTTTATTAACATTCATATTTCACTTCTTTCTAAATAAAGTTACGAAAAGAAGTATACCATATTATTATTTTTTATACTTATCTTTAATTTCTTTAACATAATGTATTTGATCATTGAATTCTACCATCTCATTAATACAATCATTCAATTCATTTTCTTTTTCTAAATGCTCTAAACAAATAATTCTATAATATAACTTCATAATATATCCTATGTCTTTTTGTTGACTTGTAACCTTCTTTGATAATTCAAGAGCTTCTTCATATTCTTCATTTAAAATGAGATACATGATTTTAAAAAGTGGGTTTTTAACTTTATTATCCAATTGAGGATCATATAATTTTAAATATTCATCTTTTTTATTCAAATTATAATAATATTGTAATTTTATAGTATACCAATGTCTATTTTGCTTTTCATCAAAAATTCTTTTACTATTTTGTTCTACAAAGTTTTGATATTCTTCTTTATAATTAGAAATTTCTAAAAGAAAAATATATATTGTTATTAAACTGTCATTAATAGACTTATTATGAATTTTATCTATCGCTTCTTTTACTGTAGATAAATTCTTTTCAATATACTTATTTGACAACAATAATTTTGGAATATTCAATATATAAATATGCACTACAATACCAAACAAAACGATTAAAATCAAAGAATAGATTAATACCCTTTCTAAATGATTAATATTTATAATAACAATCAAAAAAGCCAATAAATAATAAACTAGTATAATGAATCGATAACTTAAAACTATCTTATTCTTCATCGTTTTTACCTACTTAGAAAGATATAAATCTAAAGGTGTTTTTGTATGTTCAACAACATAACCACTACCACCTCTATCTTTAACATCTTCGACCAATGTTGTTATTAAAAGAGGTTGTTTACTATCTGTCGTCATTACTGTAAACCAACCAAGTTCTGTTCCTGTGGTATCACTTTGGCTTTGTTTGATTTCCGCTGTTCCTGTTTTTCCAGCAAGAGTCACATTATCATGATAAATACTATGGCCTGTTCCTTTTTCGTCTGCAATAACATTAATTAAATCTTCTTTTATTGTTTGTGATGTTTCTTTAGAAAAGACATTTTTAATCCATGTTTTTGTTTTTCCTTGAACGATATGGGGTTGATAAATTGATCCTTCATTGACAAATGAACTATAAATACTTGCAAGTTGTACAGGATTCATCAAAATTTGTCCTTGTCCATAACCACTATCTGCAATGAATTGATCATTTACTTTTTGATTTTTGTTGATATACTGACTTCTATTTAAAGCCAGTTCAAAAGGAATCTTTTCACCAATCTTTAAGTTTTTATAATATTTAAATAAATTATCTTTTCCAATATTCAAAGCACTTCTTGCAAAATAAACATTATCTGAATATGTGATGGCATTCTTTAAATTATTAGGTGAAGGAGCATGTAATGTTGTTACATAATAGCTTCCCCAGCTTGAATCTTTTTGCCATTTATCTTTAGCACCTAAATCTTTATCTGGATCAATTGTCTTTGTTTCTAAACCAATAGCTGCTGTAATAGGCTTCATTGT
>JABLTM010030831.1_pt1 | contig 10303 bp, 7 predicted proteins | sample 7160121 | NCBI WGS metagenome assembly JABLTM01 (sample SAMN14651224, study PRJNA627086) | human gut metagenome | isolation source: feces | host: Homo sapiens | reverse complement strand
TTATCGAGCATTTTGGCAACGCAGATGCCGTGCCGCAGCCGCCGGAGCGGTGCTTAAGCCGTAAGGCGGGAATTGTGCGGTGTTGCCCTTGGTTTTCAGATACGCCTTAGCCCGCCAAAAAGGCCGCAAATTTTTTGTGCAGTTCTTCCTCGCTCAGGGTTGGGCTGTCCACCGTCAGTTCGCGCGCCAGGTTCAGGGCAAAAATACCCATGATGGATTTTGCATCCACGCAGTAGCGCCCGGAATGCAGGTCCACATCTCCGGGCACAGTGGCCGCAATGCGGTTAAACTCTTTCACTTCACCAATGCTGTTCAGCCGGATGGTAACACTTGCCATTGCCAGTTTGCTCTCCTTTTTGCCGCGGGCATCTGCGGTGTTCTGCCGCCAAAAGCCCGGCTAAAATGTAATGTTCAGCTGCTTGATGCAGGCAGCATCCCCTTTGGTGCCGCCGCGGGCGTACAGGGCCAGGCGCGCGCCGGTCCAGGTTGCCTTGGCAACGGGTTGGGCTCCCCCCAGCGGCACTGCGGTGCCATCTGCTGCCAGCAGGGCATACTGCACCTGCTTGGCAGCCGTTATTTTCATTGTAACGGTTATTTCATCCGTGTCAACCATTTTTTCGGCAAGGATCGTTTCTTCTGCATCGCCGGTGGGGGCAAGGTCTTTCACCATGCCCTGTACCAACTGCATGGTGCAGCCCTGCGCGGTGCGGCAGAGCTCAATGGCGGAATATTTCTGCCCCATCACGCTAAGCCCTACTTTAGCTCCGGTGCCGCACCCGGCCAGGCCAAGGGTAACGTTTGCGGTAAAATCCGCTGCAGGCAGCATCTGACTGAGCACATTGGGCTGCTGCCACAAACTTCCGCTGGCCCCGCAGACCAGATGCAGTGCATCCCCCGCCACCGGACGCAGCCAGGCTTCGGGCTGGGGGTTGGCCTGCCATTGCCATTGCAGGCCGGGCTTGCCGTTTGTAAAGCTGTCCCCTATTTGCAGGCCGGGACCAGCTTCGCCTTTGGGGCAGTCCCACTCGGTCACCGGCTCGCCGATGCCATCGCCGTTTTGTTCCAGGCCGATGAACGGCCAATCGCTGTGCCAGCACATAGGCTGCAGGTGTACCACACGGCCCAGTTCAAACCGGTCCTGGAAATGCAGGAACCAATCGCTGCCGTCCGGCGCTGTGACCCACGCGCCCTGGTGGGGGCCGTTGATAGAGCTTGCACCCTGGTGCATGACGATTTTTTCCTCATACGGGCCGTACACATTGCGGGCGCGCAGCACGGTCTGCCAGCCGTATTCCACACCGCCTGCCGGGATAAAGATGTAATACCAGCCGTTGCGCTTGTACATTTTGGGGCCTTCAGCGGTGGGCTGGCTCAGGGTGCCATCAAACACGATGGGGCCGTCCTCCACCACTTCCAGCGTTTCGGGATCCAGGCGGGAAAGCTGGATCTTGTGCTTAATGCCGCAGCGGCTTTTGGCAAAGGCGTGGGCCATATACACGCTGCCGTCATCGTCCCACAGGGGGCAGGGATCAATCCACCCGCTGGCGGATTTTACGCAGTGCAGCGCACTCCAGGGGCCGGCGGGGTCGGTGGCTTCGGTGTAAAAAATGCCCTCGTCCGGCAGGGGAATGAATGCATAGAACCTGCCCGCATGGTAGCGCAGCGCCGGGGCCCAGGTGCCGCAGCCATGGGCAGGCTGGGCATAGCGGTCAAACGGCAGACGCTCCACGCAGTTGCCGATGCGCTCCCAGTGGACAAGATCCTTGCTGTGCAGCACCGGCACGCCGGGCAGGTAGGTAAAGCTGGAAGAGATCAGGTAATAGTCCTCCCCCACGCGGATGGCGTCGGGGTCACTGAAATCCATAGGCAGCACCGGGTTCTGGTAGCAGCCATTTTTGATATCGGTCACATAACGGTCCATTGCTTTTATCCTTTCTTGTGTTCGATTTCCAGCAGCAGCTCACATGCAGCTTCCAGCACGCAGGCGGAAGCCCACAGATTGTGGCTGAACCAGCTGCTGAACGGTCTGCCATCACTGAAGCGCTCCACATCCAGCCCATCGCTGGGGCACCAGCGTTCCGACAAAATGCCGTAACGGCCATAGCCGGTGGCTGCGGGGTACAGTTCCAGGCATTGCAGCATCCAGGCGGCAGAATCCGCCGCGCGGCTGGCGTAATAGCCGTCACCCGTCACCCGTGCCAGATAGCGCAGGTCCGTGTCAATAATAACCCCCATGGGGTGGATATGCGGGTTGGAAACCGAGGTAACGGCGCCGCCGCAGGCGGACCACCCCTGGTTCAGCGGGGTGTGCTCCGGGTAGGTCTTGTAGCCATAGCGCCACAGGAACTCGTACCCGGCGCTGTCTTTCATATATTGCAGGAATTCGGCCTTGCCGGTCTGCTCATACAGCAGGCGGCTGCCGCGCATGAAGGCCAGGTTGCCCTCCTCATCCACGGCTTTCCAGGTGTCCATGGGGGTACCGTAACAGTTCAGATCCTTGACAAAGGTATGGTAGTAATCCAGCGCTTTTTCGGCGGAGTGCAGGCAGCGTTCTTCGCCGGTCAGGCGGTAGAGGTAAACCAGCGCCGGGGCAAACCAGCAGCCCGCAAAGCCGCTCCAATCCAGCACTTTGCGTTCCTGGGTGGAGTAAGTATAGCCGAAAGCGCCGTCTGCGCGCTGCAGATCCATGACGGTATGCAGCACCTTTTGGGCTGCATCCATCCATTTGGCCGGGCAGGGTTTGCCGTTTTGGTGCAGATAATCCATCGTTTTGGTCAGGTAGTGGACGGCGCTGCCCACTGTATAGGCACAGTGGCAATCTTTGACCAGGCCGTACCCGGTCCACCAGCCGTTCACCTGGCTGCCCGCGGCATTGGGGGCCATCAGGTCGTTCAGCAGGCCGGAATTTTCGTTATACGCATCGGCAATGCGGTCAAACAGCTGTTCGCCACTCATGGCCGCGGCCAGCGGCGCTTCGGCATCCGCGCCAAGGGCATCGCGGCAGAGCACCAGCGGATAGGCCAGCACGCCGCCACCCGTCCAGCCGATCTCCGTCACCAGCCGCCAGGGGCGCATCTCGGTCTCCCTGGGCGGGCGGCAGCAGCGGTTGGTATACTCCCCCGCCGCCGCGTCAAAGTTCTGGTAGGCAAAGGTGTCCAGCATACCCTGCACGGCCTGGCGCAGGGTATTGCGGGGGACGGCGCGGTCCTGGTGGCGGGCGTATTCCTGCCGGATGATCTCATGCAGCTCGGTTCGCGGGCCGCTGTGCAGGTAGATCCTGCCGCTGGTCTGCGCCTTGCAGGCCATGCTGCGGGTGGACGGCGCCGGGGTGGAGCGGTTTTTGAAGGTGGTGGGGTCGTTGGTGTACCCCAGGCTGATGCCGAACGCATCCGGCAAAGCGGCAAACACACCGTTGCGGATGATCCCGGCCTCGCTTTCGCTGTAGGGTTCCACCGCAGCGGCGGCCACTCCGCCGTCCCAGCAGAGGGCGGCGAGCGGCATGGCGGCGCGGTCCGCACGGAATTCCCACAGCGGCGCACAGAACGCCACCTCGTGGTGGTCCTTCGTCAGCAATGGAAATTCGCCGGGTTTGGCTTCCGCGGCGTGGTTATCGCCGTAAATATTGCAGGGGATCACATGGAAATAATCGCTCTGCCCCGGCACAGCCAGCCACATGCGCAGCTGGGTGGGGTTGGGCGCATCCATTTGCAGGGTGTAGCACAGCGTATCGCCAGCGGGGGTGAACTGCGCACTGTAATGCGCACCGTTCAGCGTCCAGTCAAAGCCGGACTGTGTGCAGGCAGTTTCCGGCACCGGCACCCAGGCATCCTCGATCCGGCAGGCAAAGCTGACGTTTAATGTTTGGGAATTCAGATCCAGTTTCATTATGATACCTCAACAAAAAATGCGGGCCGGGCAGTGCCGGCCCGCAACGGGTCAATGATTTTTAGGAGGAACAAACAAAAAAGAGGAAAACGAAAATCAGCCTTTCAGGCCGGAGGTTGCAATGCCTTCCACAAAATATTTCTGTGCGGCAAAGAAGAGGAGAACCAGCGGCAGAACCGCCACGCAGGCCATGGCCATAACGCGGCCCCACACCACAACACTTTCCGCGTCAACGGAAAGGCGCAGCGCCAGCGAGATGGTGTATTTTTTGACCGAGTTGATGAAGATCAAGGAGTTGAAGTAATCGTTATAGGTCCACAGGAACTGGAACAGGCCAGCGGAGAAGAGGGCCGGCTTCATCAGCGGCAGCAGGATCTGCCAGAAGATGCGGAAGGTGCCACAGCCATCAATGCAGGCGGATTCGTCCAGATCGCGGGGGATGCCGCGCATGAACTGGATGAGCTGATAGATGAAGAATGGGTAGCAGGCCAGCAGGGCGGGCACCCAGAATGGCATGTAGGAATCGACCCAGCCGAACTTGTTGAACAGAACGTAACGCGGGATGATGATGACCGAGTTGGGAAGCATCAGGGTGGCGATCAGGATGGCAAACAGCTGCTTTTTGAACGGGAAGTTGAACCGTGCAAAGCCATAGGCAACCAGCGCACTGGAAGCGATGGTCAGCAGCGTGGTGGGGATGACCATGATAAAGGAGTTGATGAAATAGGTTGCATAGGTATAAATACCGGCGCTTTTCCAGCCGTCAATAAAGTTCTGGAAGCTGAAGCTTTTGGGCATCAGTGCAATGGAGCCAAAAATTTCATCGTTGGTTTTGAACGCGGCCGAAATCATCCATGCAATGGGGAACAGTAGCACGCAGCCAATCAGGATGATGACCAGATAGGTCAGCACCAGGTTCAGGGTCTTTTTTTGTTGTTTTGTCATAATGCTCACGCGCCCTTTCTCAGCTTTCGTCGCCATAGAAGACCCACCACTTGGAGGTTGCGAACAGCACCAGAGTGATCAGCATGATCACAATAAAGATGATCCAGGAAATGGCGCTGGCGTAACCCATCTTGAAGTAGGAGAAACCTTCCTTATACAGTTTCATGCCCAGCACATAGGTAGCCTTCATGGGGCCGCCATCGGTGATGACAAAGGCAGAGGTGAAGTTCTGCAAAGCCTGAATGGTCTGCATGATAAGGTTGAAGAAGATGATGGGGGTGATTTGCGGAACGGTGATGCTGAAGAACATCTTGACCTTGCTTGCGCCGTCAATCTCGGCAGCTTCGTACAAATCTGCCGGAACGTTTTTCAGCGCGGCCAGGAACATGACCATGGAAGAACCAAACTGCCAGATTTCCATCATGCAGATGGTGCGCAGGGCTTGGTTGGGGTCGCCCAGCCACTGTACGTTGGGCAGGTGCAGGGTGGTCAGGATGGCGTTGATAACGCCGTTATCCATGAACATGATCTTCCACAGCAGAGCAACAGCAACGCTGCCGCCGAACAGGGACGGAATGTAGTACAAAGTACGGATGAGGTTGATGCCTTTGATGTCACGGTTGAGGAACACCGCAACAGCCAATGCCATAACCAGCTTGCCGGGCACGGTGTACAGCGTGTAGACCAGGGTAACTTTCAAGGAGTTCCAAAACTCAGTATCCATGGTGAACAACTGGATGTAGTTGCTCAGGCCGGTGAACGAGAGGGTGCCGGTGATTTTGTAGTTACAGAACGAGTAAACCAGCGAGCTTAAAAACGGGTACAGCTGCAGGATCAGCATACCGATGATCCACGGGGCCAGATAAGCAAACGCCGCGTAATCGCGCTTGGTATAGTGCTTGATTTTGGTTTGTTTTGTCATAGGATCACACCTCTTTGGAAAAAATCCGCCTTTTTACTGGTGTAGCTGAAAACAAAGAAAATGACGGATATTTCGCAAACACAAGCAGGATTTAAGGCAAAGAGCCGCAGGAATCCTTTGTGGATTCCAAGGCTTTTTAACGCCAAATCCGGCTGTGTTTGTAGAAATAGACTATATTTTCGACTTTTCAGGTACACTTTAATAAAACGGATGCCTCGGTGGGAGACACCCGTTTTTGATGTTCGCTGAGGTTTACTGGGCGCTGATGTAGCTGGAGAGCTGCTTGTACATATCGGATGCAGCGCTTGCGGGGTCGGTGGTGCCGTAACCGACAGCCTCGATGGTATCAGCAATGATCTGCTTGGATTCCGGTGCGGAAGAGTACTTGTCGTTGGTCAGGCCGCTGTAGCCGCTGGCAATGTTGGCGGCGGTCATCATGTTCGGGTCCAGGGTACCGTCTTTTTCGCAGATTTCACGGGCCTTTTCCGTCGGGGGAACACTGCGCACGCAGGCCAGGGTGCTTTCGGCGTCATCGCTGTTAAAGAAGTAATCCAGGAACTTCATGGCTGCTTCCGGAGCCTTGCAGGTGGAGGTAACTGCCAGGACCTGCGGGCAGTTGCAAGCCCAGCCGTTGTCCTTAGCGCCGTCCAGCAGGGGCAGGTAGCCGGTGCCATAGGTTGCGCCCTCATTGGCGGCGGTCATAACATTGATGGTGGAGATGTAAGCGAAGGTGCAGACGTACTTGCCAGCGATCCAGTTGGGGTCAGACTGCAGGTCGTCGTTGCTGTAAGCGGAAGAGTAGGAAGCCGGTGCGCAGACATTGTTGTCGTACAGGCTCTTAACGAGATCCAGGCAGTTCTGGATATCTTCCTCGGTATAATTGAACTCTTTGGAGTCAGCGTCAAAGATGGTCTTGCCGGTCAGCTGCTTCATGTAGGTAAAGAACACCAGGTTGGTCACATACTCTTTGTTGGTGCACAGCAGGTAGGTATCGGGGTCTGCTTCATGGACCTGTTTGCCCCATTCAATGAACTGATCCCAGGTGTACTGGGTGTTGAAGTCGATGCCATACTTTTCAGCCAGCTCTTCGTTCACAACCAGTGCCGGGCCGGCAATGCCGGTGGGCAGGCCCAGCTGCTTGCCGTCAAAGTTACCATTCACGCGCAGGCCAATGTAGTTGGGGTCAAAGTTGGAAAGATCAAAGTCGTAGTCCTTGTAATCCAGGAAGTAATCGCCGGTGGAAACAAAAGCGGGCATCGTTTCGGGGTCAATCTGCACGATGTCGGCGGCGGTGCCGGATGCCAGCTGGGTTGCCAGCTTATCATGGTAGCCGTCAGAAGAGCCATACTCGGCTTCGATCTTGATGTTGGGGTTTTCTTCCATGAACTTGTTAATGACTTCCATGGTAGCGTTGGCGCGCTCATCGCCGCCCCACCAGGCAAAGCGCAAAGTCACCTGTTCATCGCTGGAAGTGGAAGCTGCGGTGCTGGTAGAGGCAGCGCCGCTGGTGCTGTCGGCTGCCGGGGCTGCGCTGCTGGCAGCACTGCCGCCGCATGCGGCCAGAGACAATGCCATGCTGGCGGCCATCATACCGGCCATAAGTTGCTTTTTCATATTGTTTTCCTCCTTCTAAATCGGCCCTTTTCGTCGAGCCTTATCATGGTTTTATTATAATTTGTTTGGCAGATTTATAAAAGGACTCACGCTTGCGAAAAGGATTCATCATTTGACACAAAACGCCGGGCAGGTATCATCTCTTGCGTTTTGGCGCAATTTAAGATACCTGCCCGGCATTTTATTATTCTGTTTTACCCGTTTGCGGGGCATCCGGGGTATATTTTTTGTACGGGATGCAAAACGACACGCTGGTGCCAAGGTTTTTTATGGAACAGATGCGCAGCCCCGTTTCCTCCGGGTAGCGCAGGCGCAGGCGGCGGTCCAGGTTGGTCAGCCCAATACTGCGGCTGTTGCGGTCCGCAATGCGTTTGCGCAGCGCTTCCAGCTCTTCCCTTGTCATGCCGTCGCCGTTATCGATCACACGCAGGTTCACCTTATCGCCAATGCGGCGGGCGCGCACCTTCATGTAACCGCGCTCGTTGCCGCGCAGGGCGTGCAGCAGGCTGTTTTCTACCACGGGCTGCAGCATCAGGCGGAATACCTCGGCGTCCATCACATCGTCGTCCACTTCATAATAAATAATAAAGCTGTCCCCAAAGCGGTAGTGCTGCACTTCCACATATTTTTTAAGGTAGTCCAGCTCTTCCCGCAGGCTGACGCTCTTTTGCGGGTTGGTCAGCGAATACTTTAGGATATCCGATACATACCCCACCACCGCGCTGATGCGCCCATCATCGTTCAGCTTGCGGGCTTCCATATCCAGCGTTTGCAGGGTGTTGTACAAAAAGTGGGGGTTGATCTGCAACTGCAGGGCGGTCAGCTCGGCGTTCTGCTGGCGGTACTGCTTTTCTTTCAGCTGGATGTTCAGGTAGGTGTTGTTCAAAAACATCATCAGGATGTTGTTCATGATAACGTCATATTCATCATTTACCTTGCGCTGGGGGCGCTGGATGGTGCGGCCCGCCTCGGCATCCTCAAACATCTGCAGCATCAGGTTGATCTCGTCAAAGCTGCGCTTGGTGTTGACGTATGCCAAAAACACAATGGCGTACAGCGCCACAACCGCCATCAGCAGCAGCGGCATCAACCGTTCGCCCAGCTTTTCCAGGATCATGGCCCGGTCAATGGTAGATACGATGTAGAAATCCGGGTTCTGGTAGCTTTGCCAGTTCAACAGGCAGTCCCGGTCATCCAGCTTGATCCAAAACTCGTGCTCCTGTTCCGCCGTGTTCCCTGCCCCGCTCAGCGTTTTGCCCATCAGGTTTTGCAGCTCTTCCGTCGCGCCTGCGTCCCCTGCCTTTGCCAGCAGGCGGCCGCTGCCGTCAACCAGGTACAGGTGCTGGTTATCGGACGGGCGCAGCACGGCAATCATTTCCTGCAAGTGGCTGATGTTCAGGGTAACGGCCACACAGCCTTCCATCGTCATCATCCGGGCGCACACTACCAGCTGCCTTCTCTCGCTGGCTTTGCCTGCGTTCACCACCACCGGGGCAATGCAGGTGCGCTCGGTATCCGACATAGAGGAATACACGCTGTACCAGCCGCTGTAATCATCCGCCGAAAGGTTGACCAGCCCGCTGGACGTCAGCGCACGGTCGTACCCATCCATATAGATCAGAACCGAATCCACGTAATCATACGCGTTGGTCATGCTGTTCAGTGAGGATACCAGGCTGCGCAGGTAGATGGCATCGGTGTAAGAAAGGCTTTCCCTTTTCAGAGCTTTGTTCAGCACCATGTTGGTGCGGGTCATGCCGGTCATGTAGCTGTTCTGCGCCAGGACCGAATCCAGCACCAGCGAGATGTTGGAGCGCACAGCCTCAATACCGCGCTCATTGTCCTGCGTCATACGGTGCATCTGGGTCACAAAGGTCATATAGGTGGTAACGGCCACCAGCAGCAGCGCCGGGATCAGCATGACCACCACAAAGTTCCACATGCGCTTCAAAAAGAACTTCCGCTTCATTCCCTTCATAGCGCGGCACCATCCAGGCGGGATTTGCGGTATTCCGATGGGCTCTGCCCATAATACGCTTTGAACGCACGGGAGAAGTTTTTGGGGTTATCGTACCCGACATAATAGGCAATATCGTAGCTTTTATAGTGGATATCCGCCAGCATCTCACATGCTTTTTCCATCCGCGTCTTGAGCAGCAGCTCCGAAAAGCTGGTTCCGCTTTTTTCCTTGAACACGCGGGAAAGATAAGCCGGACTCAAGGAAACCTTGGCCGCGGCTTCTTCCAGCGTGGCAGTGCGGTAATTATCTTTTAAGTATTGCTGCACATCGTACACGATCTGGTCGTAATAGGCCTTGGGGGCGGTTTCCTGCACGGCGCTGCGGGCATCCAGCCGGGCTTTGACCTTTTCAAAGCATTCCAGCAGGGCGCTGTAGGCCACCGGTTTCATCAGGTAATCCGCCACGCCGTTTTGCAGCGCCGCGCGGAAGTATTCGTAATTGCTGTAGCTGCTGAAAAATATTTTCTGGATGTTGGGGTATTCCATCAGCCGATGGCTCAGCTCCAGGCCGTTCATATCCGGCATTTCAATATCGGTCAGCACCACATCCACCGGGTTTTCGGCAATATATTGCAGGGCTTTGCGTGCGCTGGTGAACACCTGCACCACCTCGAACCCAATGTTCTGCCAGGGAAACAGCTGGGCCATTCCGCTGGCAATCTTCTCTTCATCATCAATAATAATCAGTTTATACATCTTGCAGCCCCCACCCGTGTTCAGGGCAAAACCGTTCTTTCTGCCTGCCCTTACACTGGGGCAGACTACCACTTGTATACCAGTATAAAGCCCTTTTGCCCCAATGGCAAGACAAAAATCACGGAATGATGGCTAGGGCAATACCGCATAATTCTAAGTGCCGATACGGCGAGCGAGGTGCGGCAGCTGCTAAGCCAAAAGCGCAGATAATACTGGATGCTG
>JABLTM010084768.1_pt1 | contig 10325 bp, 6 predicted proteins | sample 7160121 | NCBI WGS metagenome assembly JABLTM01 (sample SAMN14651224, study PRJNA627086) | human gut metagenome | isolation source: feces | host: Homo sapiens | reverse complement strand
GCCGACCGATTGCAAGCGGTCGGCGGGGCCATTGTGGCTCTTGACAGCGGATTGGGTCATATGAGCGAAAACCCGCCAGAGCGAGCAAGGTGCCTTGAAACGAGGCGGCATTGACCTTCTGGTCATGCCGCCGAAGTTGAAAGGCAGATTGCCGCTCTGGCGGGTTTGCAGCGTCGAGCCGTTACGCGGTTTGGTAAAACCGCGTAACCACTAGTTTGGTACCTTGACATTGATTTCTTACGCTCCTAAATTGATTAGGCACAAAACAATTCCACTACCTAACTAAAGAAAGGAGCGAAGCTTAGATATGTGTGTTGAACCACTCGTCTATCCGCACGAGCCCGGCGGCGACCCGTCACAGCCGGCGGATGTACCCGAAGCGGTTAGTTCGGAAGACAAGCTTGCCAAGCGCATCCTCAATAACCTGGGCTTTTGCGGCCATTACATGCATTTTCATGGCGGAGGCGTGTCCGGCAAGGCGCCCATCATCTGCCTGCTGGCCAAGCAGCCCGGCGGCGAGATGTCGCAGCAGGAACTCGGCATGCACTTTGACCTCAAGCCGGGGTCGCTTTCCGAAATCCTGTCCAAGCTCGAGGTCAACGGCCTCATTGAACGCAGCCGTAACCCCAAGGATCGACGGCAACTCACCATTCGCCTGACCGAAACCGGCCGGGAAAACGCCCGCATCGACCAGGCGGCCCGCATCCGCTTTAGAAAACAGGCCTTTAGCGCGCTCACCCACGACGAACGCGAGGACCTCGCCGAAATGCTCGATAAAATCCGCGTAACCTGGGAGGAACTGGATGATTAAAACCCTCATGGGCAGCATCCGCGACTATATGAAAGTCACCGTTGCCACGCCGTTGCTCGTGCTTGGCGAGGTGCTCTGCGAGATGCTGATTCCATTTATCACCGCCAACCTGATCGACGCCATCAAAGACGGCGCCACCGTAGCCGAGATGCTTCCCACTGCAGGCTTTTTGGTGCTCATCGCGCTGACGTCACTTGCTTTTGGCGCCGCGGCCGGCGTCACCTGCAGCCATGCGAGCTGCGGGTTCGCCAAGAACCTGCGTCACGACCTGTTCTACAAGATCCAGACGTTCAGCTTTGCCAACATCGATGAGTTCTCGAGCTCCTCGCTCGTCACGCGCCTGACCACCGACATCAACAACGTGCAGCAGGCCTTTATGATGATCATCCGTATCGCCGTGCGCGCGCCGCTGGTATTGATCTTCGCCTTTACCATGGCGTTTATCATGGGCGGCAGCGTCGCCATGGTCTACCTGGTCATCATTCCGCTGCTGGGCTTTGGACTGTTCTTTATCATCTTTAAGGTGCGCCCCATCTTCTCGCGCGTGTTCCATAAGTACGACGCCCTTAACGAGTCCGTCGAGGAAAACGTCACCGGCATGCGCGTGGTCAAGAGCTATGTGCGCGAAGACTTTGAGAAGGAGAAGTTCGCGACCGCCGCACGCGACGTCCAGATGGACTTCACCCGCGCCGAGAAGCTGCTGGCCTTTAACAACCCCATGATGAACATCTGCGTCAACGGCGCGTTTGTCGTCATCATCTACCTGGGCTCCAAGCTCATCATCACGAGCCAGGGCACGCTGTTCGACGTGGGCCAGCTCTCCTCGATCTTTACCTATGGCTTCCAAATCCTCATGAGCCTGATGCAGCTGTCGATGATCTTTGTCATGGTGACCATGGCCGACGAATCGGCGCACCGCATTACCGAGGTGTTGGCCGCCGAGCCCACGATCGCCGATCCCGCCGAGCCCGTGCTCGAGGTCGCCGACGGTTCCATCGACTTTGACCACGTGAGCTTTAAGTATTCCGCGCATGCGAAGCGCCAGGCGCTCGACGATATCGACCTGCACATTAAGAGCGGCGAGACCATCGGCATCATCGGCGGCACTGGCTCGGCCAAGTCCACGCTCGTAAACCTCATCGCCCGCCTGTACGACGCCACCGAGGGCACCGTGCGCGTGGGCGGCACGGACGTGCGCGACTACGACCTGGACGCACTGCGCCACCAGGTCGCCATGGTGCTGCAGAAAAACGTGCTGTTTAGCGGCACCATTGCCGAGAACCTGCGCTGGGGCGATCCGAATGCCACCGACGAAGAGGTCCGCGAGGCCGCGCACCTGGCCTGCGCCGACGAGTTTGTCGATGGCTTCCCCAAGGGCTACGACACCTGGATCGAGCAGGGCGGCTCCAATGTTTCCGGCGGTCAGAAGCAGCGCCTGTGCATTGCGCGTGCCCTGCTGCGTCGCCCCAAGATCTTGATCCTGGACGACTCCACCAGCGCCGTCGACACCAAGACCGACGCCAAGATCCGCGCAGGGCTGGCAAGCTATCTGCCCAACACGACCAAGCTCATCATCGCCCAGCGTATTAGCTCCGTGCAGGATGCCGATCGTATCATCGTCATGGAGGGTGGCCGCATCGCGCAAATCGGCAACCATGACGAGCTACTCAAGACGAGCGAGATCTATCGCGAGACCTTTAACTCGCAAAACAAGATGTCTGCCGAAGGCGAAGGGGCCGTCGAGGCCGGCACCGAGGCATCCGCAACGCAAGCTCAGACCCAGGAAGGAGGCGAGGCACATGAGTAAGGCAACGACCGCCGAGCGCGCGCTCAACCGCAAGAGCGGCACCATGTCGCGCCTCATCAAGACGCTTTTTGGCTTCTACCCCGTGCTTTTGCCCCTCGTCGTCGCCGGCGTGGTGCTCTGCGCCATCATCAACTCCATCGGCGCGACCTTCCTTCAGAGCGCCCTGCAGATTATTAGCGACTCGTGGCAGTCGGGCGATTGGGAAGTCGCGCAGCCCAAGATCGCACAGCTCGTGACCACCCTCGCCTGCATCTACGGCGTCGGCATCCTGTCCTCACTGTTCTGGAACCGCGCCATGGCCATCGTCACGCAGGGCTCGCTGGAGAAACTGCGCGAGAAGATGTTCAACCGCATGCAGGACCTGCCGATCCGCTACTTCGACACGCACCAGCGCGGCGACATCATGAGCCACTACACTAACGACATCGATACGCTGCGCCAGATGATCAGCCAGTCGCTGCCCAACCTGCTCATGACGGTCATCGTCATCGCCACGGTGTTCTTTATCATGCTGTACTACAGCGTGTGGATGTGCCTGGTCATTGTGGCAGGCGTCGCCTTTATGACCTTTATGACCAAGCTGCTCGGCTCCAACTCCGCGCGTTTCTTTATTGCGCAGCAGACCGAACTCGGCGTGGTCGAGGGCCATATCGAGGAAGTCATGAACGGCCAGAAGGTCGTCAAGGCATTCTGCCACGAGTCTGCCGCCGAGGCCGATTTTGACGAGCGCAACGAAAAGCTCTTCGAGGTCTCGCAGAAGGCCAACATGTACGCCAACATCCTCATGCCCATCCTTATGAACCTGGGCAATCTGCTCTACGTGCTGGTCGCACTGGCAGGCGGCATTTTCCTGGCGCTGGGCGTGCCCAACCTGAGCATCTCGGGCATGGCGCTGTCCATCGCCGTCGTGGTGCCGTTCCTCAACATGACCAAGCAGTTCTGCGGACAGATCGGTCAGATCTCGCAGCAGATCAACGCCGTGGTCATGGGCCTCGCCGGCGCCGACCGCATCTTTGAGCTCATCGACGAGGAGCCCGAAGCCGACGAAGGCTATGTGACGCTTGTCAACGCTCAGGTGAACCCCGATACCTGGCAGCTCGAGGAGGCCGACCACCACACTGGCATGTGGGCGTGGAAACATCCGCACCGCGCAACCGGCGAGATCGAGTACGTGCCGCTGCGTGGCGACCTGGTCATGGACAACGTCGACTTTGGCTACACGCCCGACCACGAGGTGCTGCACGGCGTGTCCGTGTTTGCCAAGCCGGGCCAGAAGGTCGCGTTTGTCGGCGCCACCGGTGCCGGTAAGACGACCATCACCAACCTCATCAACCGCTTCTATGACATCGCCGACGGCAAGATTCGCTACGACGGCATCAACGTCAACAAGATCCGCAAGGCAGACCTGCGCCGCTCGCTGGGCGTGGTGCTGCAGGACGTAAACCTGTTCACCGGCACCGTGATGGATAACATCCGCTACGGCAATCTGGATGCCACCGACGAGGAGTGCATCGCGGCAGCAAAGCTCGCGGGCGCGGACGACTTTATCACCCGACTGCCCGACGGCTACGACACGATGCTCACCGGCAACGGCGCCCAGCTGTCGCAGGGCCAGCGCCAGCTGATCTCGATCGCACGCGCCGCCGTCGCCGATCCGCCGGCAATGATCCTGGACGAGGCCACGTCGAGCATTGACACCCGCACCGAGGCCATCGTGCAAGCCGGCATGGACAAGCTCATGGAAGGTCGCACAACGTTTGTCATCGCGCACCGCCTCTCCACCGTGCGCAACTCCGACGCGATCATCTGCCTGGACCACGGCCGCATTATCGAACGTGGCAACCACGACGAGCTGATCGCCAAGCGCGGGTATTACTACCAGCTCTATACCGGAGCGTTTGAGCTGGAGTAGGACCGGTTACTGACGGAGGGCGCCCCGGGGGCGGGCGGGGTAATTCCTCCGTGCTCAAACATTCTCGCTTCGCTGCGAAACTGCGCGCGGAGGAAATACCCCGCCCGCCCTCGGGGCGCCCTCCTGCGCGCGATCAGCCCGTCATGTAGAACGGAATAAAAGTTTGTGAGGCCCTGGCCATTTGGCCAGGGCCTCATTTTGTAAGGAGTCAAAAAAGCCCGTCCCAAATGAGCTACTTGAGGAGTTGGGCCATGGCGTTGACGAATTTTTGGACTTGGAGGGTGGGCTCGAGCGGGTAGTGCAGAAAGACCGGCACCTCTCGCCCACACAGGAACGGCACGCCCACAAAGGCTGGGTGCACCCCCGACCATGCGCCGCAGGTGAGCACCGCGTCGCCCTTTTCCTCCGCCTCGTTAAAGAGCGCAAAGTCGAAGCCATCCACGTCGATCACGTCTACGCCGCCGTCTGCTAAAAGATCGATACGCAGGCTGTCCATGGCGTCGTTGCCGTGACGGAGCACACGCAGGCGCATGCCCTCCAGGTCGGCAACCGTAATGCGTGTCTTGCGCGCCAGCGGGCTCGTGCGTGGCACGTCGATATAAAACGGCACGTTAACGATGCGGAGCTTTTGGCAGACGTCACCCCAACGCGGGGTCGAAAAACTCGACTGCACTACATCCACCTCTCGACCGAGGCTGCGCATGACGGATTCGCGCTCGTCATAGAGGTCGCTTACCGGCACGATCTCAAATCGCAGCGACGGTTCCAGATCGTGGATGCCCGACCACATCGACAGCGTTTGGCGCCCCGGGCACATCATCGACACGCCCAGGCGCACGGCACCGCCATCGCCCGCCGCACGTCGGGCACGGCGCAACGCATCCTCGGACTGGCGCATGATCGAGCGCGCATCGTCCACCAGCAGAGCGCCCGCCGGCGTCACCTTAACGCCCGAATGCGAGCGCTCGAACAACGTGATGCCAAACTCGGCCTCGAAGCCCGACACCTGTTTGACGAGCGCCGGGGTCGACACACGCAATTTTGCCGCCGCACGCGAGAAGCTTCCCAGCTCCGCGGCGGCCGATATGGCCTCAAGTCGTCGATCGTACACGTCAATCTCCCGTTTCCAGACGTATGGCAATGAACTGCCGAAGGGGGTCTTTTTGGCAGGTCACACACTCAATTAAAGGCACATCGTCTTGCGAGCTATAAACCAGTGGTTAACGCCATTCTAACAAATATGCAATTCACCTGCGCAAATGCAAAGCATACGATAACCTGCGAAAACCACGTGGGTCGATTAATGGGAACGGCCCACCGGGAGGCACAAGAAGGGAAGTTCCTATGAGCAACTGGCTTAAGCTCGAGGGCGATGTCTGCGCCGTTACCGGCGCACTCGGCGGTATGGGCGTCGAGATTTGCCGCGAGTTCGCCCGCAACGGCGCCAACGTCGTCCTGCTCGATCTGGACGAGGAAAAGGTCAAGGCTGCAGCCGCCGACCTCGCCGCCGAGTTTGGCATCCACGCCGAGGGCTACAAGATGAATGCCACCGACGAGGCCGAGGTTCAGGCCGCCGTCGATGCCACCATCGCCGACTTCGGCCGCGTCGACGTTCTCGTCAACACCGCCGGCATCCTGCGCTTCGCCGCCATGGAGGACCTGCCGCTGAGCGACTGGGAGCAGGTGCTCAACGTCAACCTCACCGGCTACTTCATCACCTCGCAGCGCTTTGGTCGCGAGATGATCAAGGCCGGCCAGGGCCGCCTGGTGCACATCTCGACCGTCGCCAGCCACTCCCCCGAGACGTTCTCGGGCGTGTACAGCTCCACCAAGGCGGGCGTCAACATGATGTCCAAGATGCTTGCCGCTGAGTGGGGCCCGTACGGCGTGCGCTCCAACTGCGTCGAGCCCTGCTTCGTCAAGACCCCCATGTCGGCCAACTTCTACGCCGACCCCGAGGTCGAGAAGAGCCGCAGCCGCCTGATCGCCACGCGTCGCATCGGCGAGGTCAGCGATATCGCCAACGCCGTCATGTTCCTGGCGTCCAAGCGCTCGGACTTTACCACCGGCGACGCCATCAAGGTCGATGGCGGCTTCTCCAATATGATGGGCGACCTCACCGCCAAGCCCGGCGGCCGTCGCGCCTATGCCGACAACTACCTCAAGAACAAGGGTGTCGAGCTTTGGTCCGATGAGTCCGGCGTCGCCAAGCCGACTGACCAGTAAACCAACCTAACAGGGAGACCCGCGGATACGACCGCTCCTCCCCCCCGTATCGATTAGAAAGAGTCCAATGGCTTCCACCAACTCCAACAAGGGTCGCGCCGTCGTGCTTTCCGCCGCATGCGTCACCATGTTCTTCATCAGCTCCATCGCGCTGTACTCCGTCGTGAGCAAGAACCTGCTCGCCGTCTACCCCGAGTGGTCCAGCGCCCTTACCTGGGCTTTCCCGGTCTTTCAGACCATCATGGCCGTGACGGGTATCTTCGCCGGCCGCATCTCCGATAAGATCGGCCCGCGCAACGTCGTGATCGCCGCCGCCGTGTGCTACGGCCTGGGCTGGTTCATGTCCGGCACCGTTACCGAGCCGTGGCAGTTCTACCTGTGGTTCTCGCTCGTCGCCGCCGTCGGCAACGGCCTGGGCTACAACCCCGCGCTCACCACCGGTCAAAAGTGGTTCATCGACAAGAAGGGTCTCGCCTCCGGCATCACCCTGGCCGCTTCGACCGCCGGTCCCGCCGTGCTGTCCCCGGTGCTCGCCTCGCTGCTCATCCCGAGCCTGGGCATCTTTGGCGCCCTTAAGGCGCTCGGCGTCATCTTCTTTGTGACGATTGCCGCCTCCGCCCTGTTCCTGAAGGCCCCCGAGGCCGGTTGGCTGCCCGAGGGCTTCGAGGCCCCAAAGGGCGGCGCGCACGCCGGCACCTTCGGTGACCTCACCCCAGGCGAGATGGTCAAGACCCCGCGCTTCTGGGTCCTCATCATCACCTTCGCCTTTGCCGCCACCGCGGGCACCCTGCTCGTGGGCAAGGTTGCCTCCATCGCCGCCGTCCAGCTCTTCGCCGACCCCACGAGCGCCGCGGCCATCGCCCTCGGCGGCGTGGTCGTCTCCGTCAACACCTGCGCCAACTTGGTTGGCCGTCTGTCCTTTGGCCAGATCATCGACAAGCTCGGCGCCTATAAGTCGCTGCTCATCAGCCTTGTCGTCACCATCGTCGCACTCGTCATCATGTCGATGAGCTTTACGCAGAGCATGTTCTTTGTGGCGCTCGCCCTGCTCGGCTTTAGCTTTGGCGCCCTGCTCGTCATCTACCCGCCGCTCACCGGTGGCGCCTTTGGTACCAGCAACATCGGTGTCAACTACGGCATCATGTTTTTGGGCTATGCCGCTTCCACCTGGATCAGCCAGCCCATCACCGCCGTGCTGTATCACGCCGAGGCCGGCAGCGCCGCCTACCAGCAGTCCTTCTACGGCGCCATTGTGATCGCCGCCATCGCCGTCGTGCTCACCGTCTACATGATGATCTCCGACAGCAAGAAGAAGTCCGCCTAGTTTTACCGATGCGACAAAGGGACAGTCCCTTTGTCGCATTCCACCGGTCACCAGTATTAAGGAGTCGAAATGTCTGAGCTCAACCCCGTCCGCATTGCCGTTATCGGCGCCGGCGCCATGGGCCGCAACCACATCCGCTTTGTCACCGAGGAGCCCGAGGCCGAGCTCGTCGCCATCGCCGACGCCTTTGAGGGCGCCCGCGCCACGGCCGAGGCCGCCGGCGTGCCGTTTTACACCGATCCCGCCCAGATGATGGACGAGGTCAAGCCCGAGGCCGTCATCATCGCCACCCCCAACGACCTGCACCTGGGCGTTGCCCGCGAGGCTGTAAAGCGCAACATCGTGCCGCTGGTCGAAAAGCCGATCTCCAACGACCTTGAGGATGCTCAGGCCTTCGCCGCCGAGGCCGAGACCGCCGGCGTGCCCGTGCTCGTGGGCCAGCACCGTCGCCACAACCCCTTCGTCAACAAAGCCAAGGAGATCATCGAGTCCGGCGAGCTGGGTAAGCTCACCGTGTCGAGCTTCCACTACATGATCTATAAGAATGACGAGTACTTCGACGTCGAGTGGCGCCGCAAGAAGGGTGCCGGCCCGATCCTGGTCAACCTGGTGCACGACGTCGACCTGCTCCGCTACCTGCTGGGCGAGCCCGTTGCCGTCCAGGGTATGCAGTCCAGCGCCGCCCGCGGTTTTGAGACCGAGGACTCCGCCGTGGTCAACGTCCGTTTTGCCGACGGCGCGCTCGCGAGCATGACCATCTCTGACGCCACCGCCAGCCCCTGGAACTGGGAGGCGACCGCTCGCGAGGATCCGCAGTACCGCCCCTTCGACGCCGACGCCTACTTTATCGGCGGCACCAAGGGCGCCCTTTCGCTGCCCCGCCTGCACCAGTTCTCCTACGACGGCGCCTCTAACTGGCACAAGCCGCTGCAGATGGAGATTCCGGCCGTCGACCCGGCACTGCCGCACAAGATGCAGCTCAAGCACTTTGTGAAGGTTGTCCGCCGCGAGGTCGAGCCCGTCGTGACCCCCGCCGATAACGTCAAGACGCTCACGCTTCTCAACGCCATCAAGGAGGCCGCCGAGACCGGCCAGCTCGTCGAGCTGTAATGCCTTAAGAGCGGGCCGCGGCAAACTCCCCGCCGAGCGCCTCGGCCCGCCACCAACAAGCCCCTCTTCTTTGCCCCGCGAGCAGCCTCCTGCCCGCGGGGCATTTTGCTACCTTGCCGATGATTTTTCTGGGGCGGGGGCTATTTTGCACCTCGGCTTGATTCGTTCGCCACGAAATGGGCCTATCTACTACGTTTAACCGACCACCCTTAACCATACAGAATTTCGCGAAATAAAAACCGCAGGTAGACGGCTTGCGTATTTTCGGAAAACCGGGGGATGGTCGACCCATACGGTTCAAACGTAGTAGATAGACCGTTTTCGTGGCGCGGCCCCAAAAACAGTCTTTTGGGACGGGTGGTATCCTTGGTAGCCCTGTGCTGCAAACGCACCTTAAACGCAAGGAGTCCCATGGATCTTATCGCCCAGCTCACCCGCGAGCTCAACCTTAAGGCCGCCAACATCGAGGCAGCCGTCAAGCTCATCGACGAGGGCAACACCATCCCCTTTATCTCGCGCTACCGCAAAGAAGCCACGGGCGGCATGGACGACGTCGCCCTGCGCGCACTCGACGAGCGTCTGTCTTACCTGCGCAATCTTGAGCAGCGCAAAGAGGACGTCATTCTGCTCATCGACGCCCAGGGCAAACTCACGCCAGAGCTTGAGCAGCAAATTCGCGAGGCCACGCAGCTCCAGCGTGTCGAGGACCTCTACAAGCCCTACCGCAAAAAGCGCATGACTCGCGCGCAGAAGGCCCGCGAGGCAGGCCTGGAGCCGCTTGCCAACATGATCATCATGCAGGCCTCGGCCAAGGGCAGCGCGCTCGATGCCGCCGCGGCCTACGTCAACGAGGACGCCGGCTTCGACACGCCCGAAAAGGCGCTCGCCGGGGCGGCGGACATCGTGGCCGAGACGGTGGCCGAGGACCCCGAGAACGTCGCCGACCTGCGCGCCTTTACGCAGAACACCGCCGATATCGTCGTCGAAGCCACAGACCCCGCCGAGAAGACCCCCTACGAGCCCTACTACAACTTTGACGAGCCGCTGCGCCGTATACCCAACCACCGCGTGCTGGCTATCGACCGCGGCGAGCGCGAGGGCAAGCTCCGCGTGCGCGTGAACGTCGACGGCGCCG
>JABLTM010018864.1_pt1 | contig 10332 bp, 9 predicted proteins | sample 7160121 | NCBI WGS metagenome assembly JABLTM01 (sample SAMN14651224, study PRJNA627086) | human gut metagenome | isolation source: feces | host: Homo sapiens | reverse complement strand
ATCTCTATGATGAAAAAGTTTTGATTACATTCAACTACAAAGACGGCACAAAAACCATCACTTTCGATGAAATCGCCGCCAAAGATGCCCCAGAGGGCAATGGTTCGGATTTGGGTTGCTTCGCTCCGCCAACAAAAGGCACCGGCTCAGGCCGGTGCCTTTTTTGCGGCTAAGATGGTGCGGATGAGAACAGGGCGGCGGTCCGCTCCTTTGTCGAACACCAGCGTCTGCGCACCTTCACGCTCGATCTGGTGCGAGGTGTCGCACAGGATGATGACCGAGATGCCGAACCGCTTTGCAATCTGCAACGTCAGATCGACGACCGGGCAGCCGTCTGCATCGATCAAAATATTCATCGGCTTTCCTCCATCACCCATCGAAACGCCCTTGCTGTGCGCAGGTCGGCATCTTTGAAATGCCCGCCGTTGTTCCATTCGAGGGTGCAGTCTTTGCTACGTCCGGCAAGTTCACGATGCAGGGCACGAATGTTATCGCCCACAGCAGCCATAGTTGCGTTCCTTGTGCGCTCCTCCCGGTCGCCAAGGCTCAGGTAAATACGCTGTGCCTGAATGGGGTGCTGTTGCTCAAACTCCATCCATCCCGGAAACCACACCGAGGGAGATGCGGCCGCAACACCGTAGAACAGATCAGTCTGGGTGGATGCCCACAAAGCAAACAGCCCTGCCAGCGAATAGCCGCCCAGAATGATTTTGACGTTCTCCGGGAGATGAAACTGCTGCTTCAGCGTGGGAATGACCTGCTCCGTCAGAAAGCGCAGGGTGTCCCCAGCTTTGCCGCCGAAGCCCTGCTTTCCCCACACCGCAGGGGCTTCCCACGGGGAAAGTGCATCGTTCCAGCTTTCCACCGGGATGGCCGCAAACAAAAAGTGGTGCGCACTCTGTGCAATAGCGGCAACCTCGCTGTCCATGCTTTGCAGCTCGTGCTCGCCGGTCATTTGGAGCAGCAGGTATTCTGCACGGGCTTCGCCGTAAATGCGGCAGGGTCTATCTCCGAATTTTAAGGGAAAAGCAAGGCGATTAAGGGATTCTGCTTTATAATTCATCGACAAAATACCTCCCATTGATCGGCACGAGAAAAAGGCGTGAGGAGATTGGCTGCTTCCATTATAGCATATTCGGGCGGAGAGACAAGAAGCCCGGATGTGCGGCACGCTCTGCAGGGACTTCCTGCATTTCTGTATGGGAGAATCGACACAAAACCGGTTGACATCCACCGGAAGAAACCCTTACAATGGGAACAGAAACCATGTCGGGCAATGGAACAGGAGGAACTTTGGAATGAACAACACAGAAGCATTTGAGTTCTTACTGAGCTGGAAGGATGACGTCCTGATGAACTGCCTTTCCGGGCGGCGGGATAAGGCCTTTGATCCGCAGGCCATGCAGAAGGTCCGGGCGGCCTGTGCCGTGCTGGCCGAGGACGGGACCTATCCGTTCGACCTGTCGGTCACAGACCCGGAGATCTACCGTCAGGTCAGCGCCTGGTTCACCGACCTGCTGCGCAAGTCCTGAACCGTTCCGACACGAAAGATGCATTTATTTTCCACAAATGCTTGACATCTTGTGCAATCTGCATTATCATAAAGCCATCAAGTGTTTGTTCAGAGAAGCGAGCAGAACAAACAAGAGGGAGCCTGTTCCCTTTTGTTTGCTCTGCTCTTTTTTGTTCCCGCTACGCAAACGAGCATGCTGTGACAGGCAGAAGATCAGGAGGTTTTTATGCTGGATGTAGCAATCATCGGCTGCGGTGTCGTTGGCGCGGCTGCCGCCTATGAGCTCTCGCATTATCCGCTGCACACTGCAATTTTTGAGGCCGAAAACGATGTGGCCGACTGCACCACCAAGGCCAACAGTGCCATTCTGCACGCTGGGTACGACCCCGAGCCGGGCACCCGGATGGCACGGCTCAATGTGGAGGGCGTTGCACTGGCCAAAGAGATCTGTGCCCGGCTGGATGTGCCGTACCGGCAGTGCGGCAGTCTGGTGCTGGCCCTCAGCCCGGCGGAGCTGCCGCATCTGCAGAAGCTGTACGAAAACGGCCTTGCCAACGGGGTGCCGGGCATCCGGCTGCTGTCGGCAGAGGAAACACGGGCCATGGAGCCCGGTCTTTCACCGGAGGTGGCCGGAGCGCTGTATGCACCCAGCGCGGCCATCGTCAGCCCGTGGGAATATGCGCTGGCCATGGCGGAGGTGGCGGTGCGCAACGGGGTGGAACTCCACCTCAGCAGCCCGGTCACCGGCATTCAGAAAACCGCGTCCGGATGGGCGCTGACCACGCCGGACGGCGTGGTGGAGGCCCGTTACGTTGTCAACGCCGCCGGCATCCGGGCCGATGCCGTGCACGACATGGCCGCTCCGCATCAATTTACCATCCAGCCCACCCGCGGCGAATATTACCTTCTGGACAAATCGGAAGGCACGCGGGTGCAGCATGTCATCTTCCAGTGCCCCAACGAAAACGGCAAGGGCGTGCTGGTGGCACCTACCGTTCACGGCAACCTGATCGTCGGACCCAATGCCGAGCCGGTGGCGGGCGACAACACCGCCTGCACCGCCGCCGGGCTGGCTTTTGTCAGCGCGGCCGCACGCCGCAGCGTGCCGGACATCCGCTTCGGCGAGTCCATCCGCAACTTTGCAGGCGTCCGCGCCAATGTGGACACCGGGGATTTCGTCATCGGCGAGGCGGAAGGTGCACCCGGCTTCATCGACCTGGCCGGTATGAAATCGCCGGGCCTGTCCAGCGCACCGGCCGTTGCCAAAGAGGTGGTCCGCATTCTGGAAGGCCACGGGGATCTGCCTGCGGTCAAAACGGATTACCGGGACGGCCGCACCCGGGTGCGGTTCAAGGAGCTGCCGCCGGAAGAAAAGGCAAAGCTCATTGCCCGGAACCCCGCCTACGGCCGGGTGATCTGCCGCTGCGAGACCATCACCGAGGGCGAGATCCTGGACGCCCTGCACACCGAGATCCCGGCCACCACCATCGACGGCGTCAAGCGCCGCTGCAACGCCGGGATGGGCCGCTGTCAGGGCGGCTTCTGCGGGCCCCGGGTGCTGGAGCTCATCAGCCGGACGCGGGGCATCGACCCGCTGGACGTCCTGCAGGACAAGGCAGGCAGCAACGTCTTACTGTGCGAAACCAAGCAGGAGGGAACCAACCATGATTGATCTGGTCATCGTCGGCGGCGGCCCTGCAGGCCTTGCCGCAGCCTACAGCGCATGGCAGCACGGCCTGCGCGATATTCTGATTTTGGAGCGTGACAACGAGCTGGGCGGCATCCTGAACCAGTGCATCCACAACGGCTTCGGGCTGCACCGTTTCGGCGAGCAGCTCACCGGCCCGGAGTACGCCGGGCGCTACATTGAAATGCTGCGCTCCACCGGCGTCCGGGTGGAGCTGGGCACCATGGTGCTGGAGGTCACGCCGGATAAAAAGATCCACTGTGTCAGCAAGGAGAAGGGCTACCAGATCCTCGAAGCAAAGAGCGTCATCCTCTGCATGGGCTGCCGGGAGCGCACCCGCGGGGCCATCGGCATCCCGGGCACCCGCCCGGCCGGCATCTACACCGCCGGTGCCGCCCAGCGCTATGTCAACATGGAGGGCTATCTGGTAGGCAAACGGGTGCTCATTCTGGGCAGCGGCGACATCGGCCTGATCATGGCCCGGCGGATGACGCTGGAAGGGGCCAAGGTGCTGGCCTGCGTGGAGGTCATGCCCTATTCCGGCGGCCTGACCCGCAACATTGTGCAGTGCCTGCAGGATTTTGACATCCCGCTGTACCTGTCCCACACCATCGTGGACATTCAGGGCGATACCCGGGTGGAAAAGGCCATTGTGGCCAAGGTGGACGAGAACCGCCGCCCCATTCCGGGCACCGAGATGGAATTTGACGTGGACACTATCCTGCTCAGTGTGGGCCTGATCCCGGAAAACGAGCTGACACGGCAGGCCGGCATCCCGATGGACCCCCACACCAAGGGAGCCGTGGTCTACGAGAACATGGAGACCGGCATTCCCGGCGTGTTTGCCTGCGGCAACGTGGTGCATGTGCACGATCTGGTGGACTTTGTTTCCGGCGAGAGCGACCGGGCCGGAGCCGCAGCCGCCGCCTATGTGCTCCACGGTGAGACCCCGGACGCGGCCGTGCTGGACCTTGTCCCGGGCAATGGCGTGGGCTATACCGTCCCCCAGCGGGTGCGCCCGGCGGACGTGGACAAGGGCGTGGAGATCTCGTTCCGGGTGCGGCAGAATTACGGCCCCAGCCAGATCACCATCACCTGCGGGGAGAAGCAGCTGGCCCGGTTCAAGCGCCAGCGGATGGCACCCGGCGAGATGGAGCACATCACCCTGCCCGGGGTCCTGCTGGCAAAGGCCGACGGCCCGCTGACCGTTGCAGTAGAGGAGGTCGTAGCAAAATGAACAAAAAGCGTGAGATCATTTGTATCTGCTGCCCCCGTGGCTGCCACTTGCAGGTGGACCCGGAAAACGATTATAATGTAACCGGCAATGCCTGCCCCAACGGTGCCGCCTATGGCAAGGAAGAACTGACCCACCCCACCCGTATCCTGACCAGTACGGTGCGGGCCGAGGGCGGGCGCTATCCGCGCTGCCCGGTCAAGACCGCGCAGGCGGTGCCCAAAGAAAAGATCGTGCAGGTCATGGCTGCGCTGGACGGCGTCACGCTGCACGCACCCATCCGCACCGGGCAGGTCGTGCTGACCGACGTCTGCGGCACCGGTGTGGATGTCGTAGCCACACGGGACCTGTAAAACCGCCCCTGAGCGAAACGGAGGTCGTTGAACCATGTCGACAAAGTATGTTCTTGCACTGGACCAGGGAACCACCAGCAGCCGCGCCATCCTGTTTGACAACGAGCAGAACATCATCGCGGTGCAGCAGCGGGAGTTTGAGCAGATCTACCCGCAGCAGGGCTGGGTGGAGCACAACCCCATGGAGATCTGGTCCACCCAGTACGGGGTCATGAACGAGGTGGTGGCCCAGAGCGGCGTGGATGTCCATGACATTGCCGCAATCGGCATCACCAACCAGCGCGAGACCACCATCCTGTGGGAAAAGGCCACCGGCCGCCCCATCTACAATGCCATCGTCTGGCAGTGCCGCCGCACCGCCCCGCTGGTGGACGAGCTGGTGCAGCGGCCCGGCATGACGGAATACATCCGCGAGAATACCGGCCTGATGCCGGATGCCTATTTTTCCGCCACCAAGATCAAGTGGATCCTGGATAACGTGCCCGGCGCGCGGGAGCGGGCCGAGGCGGGCGAGATCCTGTTCGGCACCGTGGACACCTGGCTGGTGTGGAAGCTCACCGGCGGCAAGGTGCATGTGACCGACCGCACCAACGCCAGCCGCACCATGCTCTACAACATCCGCACCCTGGACTGGGATGACACCCTGCTCAAAGCGCTGGACATCCCCCGCTGCATCCTGCCCCGCGTGGCGGATTCCAGCGAGGTCTACGGCACCACCGACCTGTGCGGGGTGCAGGTGCCGGTGGCCGGCATTGCCGGGGACCAGCAGGCTGCACTGTTCGGGCAGGGGTGCTTTGCCAAGGGTGAGGCCAAGAACACCTACGGCACCGGCTGCTTCTTGCTGATGAACACCGGTGACACCATCTGCCGCAGCCAGAACGGCCTGATCTCCACCATCGGCATCAGCCTGAACGGCAAGGTGGAGTATGCTCTGGAGGGCAGTGTCTTTGTGGGCGGTGCCGTCATCCAGTGGGTGCGCGACGGCCTGCGGATGATCCAGGAGAGCCGCGACGCCGAATACTATGCCCAGAAGGTGCCGGACAACGGCGGCATCTACATCGTGCCCGCCTTCACCGGTCTCGGTGCGCCGTATTGGGATATGTACGCCCGCGGTGCCATCGTGGGCATCACCCGCGGCACCACCCAGAACCACATCATCCGGGCGGCGGAGGAGTCCATCGCCTACCAGAGCGCCGACCTTGTGGCCGCCATGGAAAAGGACACCGGTGTGCCCATCACCTCCCTGAAGGTGGACGGCGGTGCTTCCCGCGACCAGTTCCTGATGCAGTTCCAGGCCGACATCCTGAACAAGGACGTTCTGCGCCCGGCCATCCGGGAGACCACGGCCCTGGGCGCTGCCTATCTGGCCGGCCTTGCCACCGGCGTGTGGAAGGACCGGGACGAGATCCGCAGCCTGTGGCACTGCAACATGACCTTTACCCCCGCTATGCCGGAGGCTGAGCGCGCACGGCTGCTGTCCGGCTGGCACAAGGCCGTGGGCCGCAGCAGTGACTGGGCAGAGCATTAAAAGAATTTGTCTGGATTTTGACTACTTCCAACAAAAAATCACGAATTTGTGAATTGTCTGTTGACAAACCGTTGAGAAATGGTATACTGAAAGCATCCCAAGAGAATTGAGATGGGGATGCACTGTGCCACACGACCGCAGTGCGTCCCCATTTTTTGTTCCCATCGCACCCCTTGTCCGCCCGTTCACATCTGTTCCGGGGGCTGGTTCTGGAAGTGCAGCCGCCGGGCATGTCCCTGAAAAAAGAAGGAGGATCCCCATGAAAAGCACCGCAAAGGCCACCGAAAAGCGTTCGCGCACGGTCGTTGTGCTGGCGATCGCTGTGGCGTTGATGCTGCTGGGCAGCATTTTTGCCCAGATGTTCAACACCTCATTCTACAAGGTCAAGGTCTCCCGCATTTCCTTTGATACCGACTCCGGCACCCTTTCGGGCCTGTTGTACATGCCCAAGGGCGTGGACGCTTCCAACCCGCACCCCACCATCGTGACCACCCACGGCTACCTGAATAGTGCCGAGATGCAGGACGAGACCGCCATCGAGATGTCCCGCCGCGGCTATGTCGTGCTGGCACTGGATATGTATGACCACGGCCATTCCCACGGGAACGCCGACAATACCGGCGGCTTCTTCAACTTCTGGCCCACTTCGCTGTGGGATGCCGCACAGTACATGTACAGCCAGGACTACGTTGCCAAGGATGCACAGGGCAACGGTCAGATCGCGGTCAGCGGCCACTCCATGGGCGGCTTCTCCTCCGAGATGGCCATCTATCTGGATGAGCAGAACTACGCTGCCGCCGGTTACCGCATCATCAAGGCCGGTTTGAGCATGGGTGCCGATTACTCCTGGACCTCCTACCTGAGCCTGGACGAAGAGGCTGCGGTTGCCACCTTCGGCGGACGCACCATCGGCAAGATCTGCGGCCAGTACGACGAGTTCTTCTTTGCGGCCGACGAGCCTCCCACGAAGAGCGGCACCGTCTACCACAAGGACTATGTTGCCACCACCGCTGGCAAGACCCTGCTGGAGCAGGAAGCTCCGCAGGCTGACACCTGGTACACCGGCTCGGACGGCGGCCAGCGCATCATTTACCAGCCGCGTGAGATCCACCCCTGGAACCACTTCTCCAAGGCTTCCACCAAGGATGCCATCGAGTTCTACGCCACTGCATTTGCCGACCAGTCCGGTCTGGTGCAGAACATTGCTTCCACCAGCCAGATCTGGTACTGGAAAGAAGTCTTTGAGCTGGTCGCTCTGGTGGGCTTCCTGCTCATGCTGGCACCTCTTGCCCTGCTGCTGATGAAGCTGCCCTTCCTGTCCAATGCAAAGCAGGCCGTCGCAGCACCCACCCCGGCCGTCGGCACCCTGTCCGGCAAGCTTGGCACGATCAGCCTGTTCGTGGTCGGTATGCTGATCCCGGCCATCATCTTCCCCGCCGTGTACGACGGCAGTCTGACCGCAGAGCCCATCCGCTGGATGCGCTACGCCAGTGACATTGCCCTGCTCCTGTCGGTGGTGGGCATCGTTCTGGCAGCCCGCAGCACCGAGGACGACCGCAAGACCTGGCTGTCCGGCTCGGTGTGCGTCCTGATCGCTTCCATCGTCCTGCGTGTGCTGGTGACCAAGAACATCTTCGAGACCAATGCCACCTGGCAGGGCCCCACCGTCAACAGCATCGTGACCTGGGCTCTCATCTGCGCCTGCATCTCCATCGTGACCATGGTCTGCGTCTACCTGTTCGGCGGCCGCAAGCAGAAGGGCATCACGCTGGAACAGTACGGCATTGCCGCAAAGCCGGTGTCTGTGGCTGCAGCCTTCTGCGTGGCACTGCTGGTGTGCGTGATCGCCTACGCCTGCCTGTTTGCCGTGGATGCCATCTTCAAGACCGACTTCCGCATCTGGACCTTCGCCTTCAAGACCTTTGAAGCCAGCGCCATCCCGGCGGCGGTCAAGTATATGCCGTTCTTCTTTGTGTACTACTTTGTCAGCGGCGCCGCCGCCATCTCCAACACCAGCAGCGAAAAGCTGCAGGGCGGCTGGGGCTACCTGCTGGCTGCTCTGACCAACATGGGCGGCATCCTCCTCTGGCTGGTGCTGCAGTACGGCACCCTGTTCCGTACCGGCGTTGCCTTCTACCCGGGACAGGCCCTTGGCGGCATCCTGCTGTTTGCGCTGGTGCCCTCGCTGGCCATTGCATCCTGCCTGGCCAAGTACCTGTACAAAAAGACCGGCAGCGTGTACGTTGCGGCCTTCCTGAATACCATCCTGATGACCATGATGACCGTGGCCAACACCGCGATCTATTTCCAGGCATAAGCACAACCGCAGACTGGGGCTGCACTTTACAGTGCGGCCCCTTTGTGCGATAATGAGAACCATCTGAGAGAAAAGGAGTCCTGCCTGATGCATCCACTTGCTGAAACTCTGCTGGACGAGCCGGTGATCGCAGCCGTCAAGACGGATGACGCTCTGACGGCTGCCCTGGCCTCGCCCTGCAGCACGGTCTTTCTGCTGGCGAGCACCCTGCTCAATGTGGGGGAGCTGGTCCGGCGCATCCACGCGGCCGGAAAGCTGGCCGTCGTGCACATCGACCTTGTGGACGGCCTTTCGGCGCGGGAAGTTGCCGTGAATTCCCTCATTGCGCTGTGCCACCCGGATGGCATCATTTCCACCCACCCGTCCCTGATCCGGCGGGCGCGCCATCAGGGCCTGCTGACCATCCAGCGGGCGTTCATCCTGGACTCCCTTTCCCTGAACAATCTTTCCGGCCAGCTGGAACAGGGCAAGCCGGACTTTGTGGAGATCCTGCCCGGCATCATGCCCCGGGTCATCACCGAGATCAGTACCCGCACCCGGGTGCCGGTGATCGCGGGCGGTCTGCTGCGGGACAAGGCCGACGTCATGGCCGCCATGCGGGCCGGTGCCTCGGCAGTGTCCACCTCTGCCCCGGAGCTGTGGGACATCTGAACCCCGGAAAACACAAAAATGCCTGACCGCTGTCGTTGGCGGTCAGGCATTTTTTATGGAAAGCAGCAGCGTTACGGGTGGCTCTTCCTGACAAGATCTTTGGTGTACAGGGCGCGGGTGGCGTTGAGCACGGCAATGACCATGACGCCCACGTCGGCAAAGATGGCTGTCCACATGCTGGCCATACCGATGGCACCCAGCAGCAGGCAGGCAAACTTGACCGCCAGCGCGAACACGATGTTCTCGTACACGATGCGCAGGGTGCGGCGGGCGATGCGCATGGCCAGTGCGATCTTGGCCGGGTCATCGTCCATCAGCACCACGTCGGCGGCTTCAATGGCGGCGTCGGAGCCCAGGGCACCCATGGCGATGCCCACATCGGCGCGGGACAGCACCGGGGCGTCGTTGATGCCGTCGCCCACAAAGGCCAGATTCTCCTTGGACTTCTTGGCGGCGATGAGTGTTTCGATCTGGTCCACCTTGTCGCCGGGCAGCAGACCGGCGTGGTATTCGTCCAGACCCAGCTGGGCAGAAACGGCCTTGGCCACCGGCTCGGCATCGCCGGTCAGCATGACGGTCTTGCGCACTCCGGCGGCCTTCAGGGCCCGGATGGCCTCGGCGCTGTGGGGTTTGACCACGTCGGCGATGAGCAGGCAACCGGCGTATCTGCCGTCGATGGCAACGTGCACGACGGTGCCGGTCTCGCTCACGGCGGGGGCAGAAAGGCCCAGCCGCTCCATCAAACGGGCGTTGCCGGCGGCAACGGGCTTGCCGTCCACCTTGGCGGTCACGCCGTGGCCGCCAAGTTCCTCCACGTCGGTGACGCGGGAGGTGTCGATCTCCTTGCCGTAGGCGGCCTTGATGCTCAGGGAGATGGGGTGCTTGGACCAGCTCTCGGCCAGGGCGGCGGCCTCCACTAGCTGTTCGTCGGTGATGCCGTCGGCCGGGTGGACGCCGGTGACCTTGAAGGTGCCCTGGGTCAGGGTGCCGGTCTTATCAAACACCACGATGCCGGTGCGGGCCAGCTCCTCCAGATAGGTGGAGCCCTT
>JABLTM010119328.1_pt1 | contig 10333 bp, 10 predicted proteins | sample 7160121 | NCBI WGS metagenome assembly JABLTM01 (sample SAMN14651224, study PRJNA627086) | human gut metagenome | isolation source: feces | host: Homo sapiens | reverse complement strand
CGGCGCCTACGATTGCCCCTTCTCCGATTGTGACCGGCTTGACAACCATTGTTCCCATGCCAATGTAGGCTCCTTTGCCAACATGCACTTGACCGCGGTCATAACTGCCTGTCTTCGGGTTCATGAAATGTGTTACAATCCGGACGCCGGCAGTCAGGCGCACACCTTCTTCAATGACAATATCTTCGGGATAATTTGTGTCGAAAATAACGTCCTCTCCGATGAAGGTCTTTTTAGGGCATTTGACATTCACCCCCCCATTTACAAAGCGTTGGTCTCCAACCCCTTGACTTCATTGGCAAATGCTGCAAATGAAGGAAGACAAGTTTCTTAATTCTTGACAGTTTCATAGTCTTATAGTTTCTTTTATTGTGTTTTCAATTTGCCTTGCAACGCTTGACGCCATAAAATGTTCTTTGGCGTATTGAGCGTTATATGCGCCGACCTTTCGTGCCAACTCCTTGTCCTTTATGTACGGAACCATTGCGTCGGCAAAATCTTTCGGTTCAAGGGAGTCCGTTATAAATCCCATTTTGTCGTTTTTGAAAAAGTCAACAAGACCGCCGACATTCCTTGTCAAGATCGGCAAGCCGAAAGCCATCGCTTCAAGAACTACCGTTGGCATTCCTTCTCCATGAGTCGTTAATAATAATAATAATGCGTTTTTATACTCATTCTTAAGGGCTTCACCATCCAGTCTGCCCGTAAATATTACATCAGACAAATCTTTGTCAGCAACATATTTTTTCAGAGGTTTAAGTTCCGATCCATCACCAACGAAAGTCAGAGTCAAGTCGCTGTACTTTTGTTTTAAAATGGCAAAGGCATCTACAGCTTCATAAACTCCTTTTGCTTTTTCTATTCTTGACAAGAACAAGATATTTTTGCTGCTGAAAGTCTTATCCTTCATAGGGTTGAAATTTTCGAGCAAGGCATCATCAACTTTAGTTGTTGTAAGACTTATTGGCGAAGTAACCCCCCATGACTTCATTTCCTCTTTAAAGGCATTTGCCAACACAAAAATCAGTGAGGCTTTATTAAAATGACGTACCACCCATTTCTTATTGATAGTCTTCGCATAATCCCAATTAAAACCATGAATAAACACGACTACCTTAAAGCCAAGAGCATGAGCAACATTTAAGAAAAAAAAATCACGTTTTAATGCAGAAGTCCCTAAAGATGGATTAACTAATACGACATCCGGACGAAATGTCAACAACCGGAATATAAATTTCAAACAGTCCCAAAGTAACCAATATTTTCCACTGCCACATTTTGTTGCATTACGTCTTCCGATGGTATTATACATTACATTTTCCGTCCAAAAAGCACGCAATCCTTTGTAATGATTTGCAACTCCGCCCATTGATTTTAAACTGGGAGTATTGACTAAAATTTTCATTGCTTGGTATGTATATGTTATAATTTAAGCCTTGAAAGTTCTTGTGATTTTTTCACAACATCCCTTTATATATTTCCAGATGCCATACATCTTAAGCAAATCACGCATATAATCACCTGTCAGTGCATAGCGTGGTAAGGTATACAAGTCTGCACCTGCCGAGATATTATTCGGCTTTGTTGAGAATGCAATTTTATAATATTTTTTTGCAGCGTTGATTTCTCTATGAGAAATGGACCCATTGGGATAGCTAAAAGCGAAAATGCTCTTACCCGTGATTTTTTCTAATTGTTTTTGAGATTCACTAAGTTCAAAATCCAACAGATCATCTGGCAATTTGGTAAGAATCGGATGATTTATAGTATGTGACTGAATTGATATTAAAGGGTGTTTTGCAATCGTCTCAAGCTCATCAATCGTCATTGCTGATCGTTGTAAATCAACAACTTCTGTTTTTATTTTTTTTAGTTGACTTTCAAATTCATCGTGGGGAAGATTTTTGAAATTTTGCATTTGTGTATAACCAACTTTTTTTGCAACGAATTCCCACCAAAAGTTGCCTGACATTATCGGATTAACGGCAATAAATATTGTTATATGAACATTGTACTTCTCTATAATTGGAATCAACTTTAAATTATCTTGCCAGCCATCATCGAATGATATATATGCCAGTTTTCCTTTGGTATCATTCTTTTCCAATCGGCTATAAAGTTCTTCAATACTGATGAATTTATAGTTCTTTGAATGTAAATGTTTAATAATTGCCTCAAACCCTTCCAGATTTGGATTGTGAAAATATAATGAACGAATCATTATTCTTGATTTTTAAAAAGTTTTATAAAGGTTGATGTATGAGTTTCCTATAGCATTTACACCAAACATATTTTGCCCTGATATTGCATTTTTGATTCTGTTTTGCTGTTTGATCAGTTCTATTTGATTGGTATTTAAATTACTCATATCTTCTATAATCACCCCTGCGCCATATTTTTCAATATATTCTTCTGCAATATTAACACTTCCGTTATGGATTATAAATAATCCGGAAGCAGCGAATTCACTTAATTTAGATGGTGAGGCAGAATAATTTATAAATGTTCTATCTCTCCAAAGTATTCCTATGTCAGCTGCGGAAAGATATTTTGGAACGTCTTGGAATGGCACGAAAAGGCTAATGCACTTCTCATTGTCAAAAACATTTTTAGACAAGGAGATAACCCTAATGCCTTTAGATATTAGGGTGTCGATGTTGCTTTTATCTTGTTGCCAAAGCGAATCTCCTCCACTTAGGCAAATTGCAAGCAATTCATTATCTTTAATATCGTATCTGTTCCTTATTTCATTTCTATAGGAAACAGAGAATTCCATCATCTTTCCTGCAATATTGGGGTGAACACATAATCTGTATTTACAATTTGAATAGTTTTTCCGGATATACTCATTGATTGGTGTTGAAACTGAAGAAATGACAATTTGGCTAACGATTCTACTGTCAAACAGTCTTTTGTAGAAAAATTGATAATAATTAGCTTGAACTTTCAGCAATAACTTGCGAATACCGGAACACCGCATATACTTAAATTCGATTTCCCGATAAACTACTCCCCTAATATCGATTAAAATTCGATTATTAAGTCTTTGATCTATAACCATTTTTTTTATAAGGTAGCCAAGATGCTCGCTTCTTACATGAAATAATGAATTTTCCCAATCTTTTACTTTCTTTACAGCCGAAAAAATATTTCGGATAGTCAGAAATTCGAATATTTGATATGTAGGATATGATTTAAACCATACGACATCCAAAAATGAATAATTGGATAGTTTCTTTTCAATTTCCCCTTTCTCATTGGTATTACGATATCCCATTATCAATGCCAAAGGAATACCTTTGATGTGATAAAACTTAAGCAGTTCCAATACCTGGGACTCCAAAACAGAAACATTTCCACCTGCTATATAGATTAGCTTTTTCATCATAATTAGTTTGTTTGAGTTTTTGATATTACTATAATCGCTGTAATGAGAGTGATACTTTCAATTAGATCAGAGCTCATCATCGACCTAATAAATATGGCTGCTATTAAAGGAAGAGCATAAAAGTTGGATTTAGTCAATAAACGAAATCGATCTGGTTTTACCAATAATGGCACAAATACAATCATAACAATCAAAAGAGTTCCAACCATACCCAATTCGCAAAATAATTCCAGGAACAGATTATGTGGATATGCTCTGGCTCCGTTTGTACTAAAGCCACCCAACCCTTTTCCTAAAAAAAAGTCTGTCTCTAATATATTGAAAGCATTATCATAGTCTCTATTAAGACCTTGGCTAAGCGTAGTTGCATTCATAGCATCCTCAATAGCTTCAGACTTTAGATTTGTAAGAATAAGTAAAGAAGCAAAAGCCAATATTACAGAAAACCCAATTTTTTTATTAAGTGATATTCTGGTATCTATAATCAAGCGGATAAACAAGATTATGAAAGTCCCAAATATTGCCTGCCGTGCTTGTGCTATCAATAATAAAATTATAAGAGGTAGCAACAGTGTTACAACATTCCTTTTTCGTAGTTTAGATAGTTCAGAAGAACTTAAAATCAAAGCAATCCCCATCATTGCAGGTATTCCAACAGAATGGTAAGTCAAAACCATATCTGTGTTTTTCATTATAAAAGAGTATGAACTCCTAAAGAAATCCAAATCAAAAATATGTGCAGGATGTTTAAACTGATAAAAGTCAAAAGCAATATATACAAACAGTAAACTTATCAAGCATAAAAACTGAGCAAGTGCTAAAAATTGTAGTTTTGGTGATTGGCAATAAACTTTCCAGTATATAATAGAACAAAATCCAATCGAAATGATATAAATCAGTTTGGATTTGCTGTAAGAATGCTGTGGTCCATATAGGTATGAAATTAGGAAAATAATCACTAGTAATCCAAAATTGATAAACTCTTCATTTATATTCAGTCTGGATTTTATATAATTCCTTAGAAATACCAATCCTAAGAATAAACATATAAAATAAGCCGTTAAAGGAATATGCAAAACAAAGAATAAAGCACCTAACACAGGGGCAGCAAAACACATAAGAGCAAAACCTCTAGTTTCATTATTCATTGAGTATAATGAAAGTATAAATAGCGTAAATGTAATAAGCGTACCAGGAACTGCAGGAATAGGTATATAAATTAGGGTTATCATTAACCATATACCGTATGTTATCCAACGGTTGAGCGGATTGCTTAATGTATTTGTTGTATTTAAATCTGTCATATTATTAGAGGAGATTTTATCTTCCACCTATAAGTGCTTCCATTGTTTTAGGTATAAAACGCTTCAATATATTATACATTATTATGCATACGAAAAGACATACAAATGGAGTTAAGAAGTAACTTATCGCCCCCCCCTGAATACCTACATAAACCACTAATGTACAGAGTTTTATCAATTAACAAACTTGCAAAACCCAGAGGAGATGTGACAACTATGGGAACAGTCTGTACAACGTAGATAAAAAAGGAAGCATTCGAGTGTTTAAAAATAAATTGATTTATATACTTGAGTTTTTTTATCATTGTATTGGCTAAAGGGAAAACAGCAATGATGCCAGTTACTTGATATATATGCCATATGCTCGTAGATATAGGCATGTTGTCTGGTGATAAAGATTGCCAGTCTATGCTATAAACAGGGGTGAAATGTGGATTTAAATGGGGTGTCATGTGAATAAAGATTACCAACAAAGCCATTGGTAATCTCAACCACTTAACAATCAAAGATGTATTTATATTATCCATTTCTAATATTGATAAAATTTATAAAATTCTTCTCTAAGCATAGTTGGTGGATTAAGTTTTTTTATTCCGCATTTGTTTAGAAATTCTTTAATTAGAATCTTCATATATCCCTTTTTAGAATATACCCTTAATTTATTTTTCCCCCATTCAGTTTTCTTATAGTATTCAAACCAGATACCTTTATAAGGGTGTATACACTCTCTATGCCAAGGTTTGATTTTATTTGTGTAATGTATGATTACCGGGTGTTCCGCTGCCTCGTACATATCTTGCCAGCGTGATTTGTCAAGATATGGATTTTTGTATAGGAATGAGAATTGCGAATTATATTTCATAGGGAGATAATAGGTATCGTCATATAGAACCGCATTCAATGCATCCTGGTCATGGAATTGCAAATTGCCTTTATGCGAATCAATATATTCAAGAACCTTATTGGGTAATTCTTTTTCTCTCCATACTTCCAAATCCATTAAAAGCAGTCCAGAGTTAAAATAACCTTTTTCTCTACTATAACCCAGTCTGTTAAAGTGTCTTATGTCATCACCGGATTGGTCAATTACAACTCCTACTGCCGCATTATCCATATTGACATTATATAAATCTCTTACATTTCCGGTTACAATCATATCTGCATCTAGATAAAGGCATCTTTTCATGTCTGTGGGTAGAATGTTTGCTGCAAGAATCCTGTTGTATGCCGCTGCGCTTATATACGTGTTTGTGGGACAATCTTTAAAAACAGCTTCATCAACAACTACAAATGAAAGCCTTTGGTTATAGTTGTCTGCAATCTTTTGCAAGCTGTTGGCACTTTTGTTTTTCAGTCCTGCCGTAATAATATGAAATTCAATTTGCTCATTCTTGTTATTTTCAAAAACGGAAGACATAAGAACTCCACATGGCATTACAAATTTGTCGTCAATTCCACATACTATATGAATCATAACTTTTTAGATATGTATTTAAGTTCGGGACAATTAAATAGTCTACAAATAATGGCATACGTTACCAAACCTACTAATAGACCGACAATAAATGATATATATATATTACTGATAAGACAAATTGTTAAATATACCAACAAACACATTAAGAGTCCTCCAATATAAAAAGGCTTTAATTGCCTAATTTCTTCCTTGTAGCTGATATCTGTTATTTGTCTCACAAAATATATAATGATAATTACATCACAAACCGAATATATCAATAAAGACAGTGCGACATAAATCGCATCAAATTGAATAGCTATTAGCAGAAGAGATATACTGATTATTTTTTTTACTACTTCAGACTTAAGAGACAAGTCAGAACGACCATGAACATTCAACAATTGCCAATTAAACTTCTGAACAGGTTCCAATATGTAAACCAAACTTAGAACTTGTAGAAAAATTATCATTGCTTCCCATTTAGTACCTAACAGTATAATAACCAAAGGTCTTGCCAGGCAGCATAAAAGAATCATTATTGGGGTTATAATAAATGATGATAGGCGTAAATATTTAAAAAACATTGTTTTAAGTTGAACACTATCGTTTTGTAATCCGCATAATACAGGATATGAAACCTGATCGATAATGGTTGCAATTTGTAAAGAAGGTGTTTTACTTAAATTATTTGCCTTTGTGTAAAGTCCCAATGCTGCGCTATTGTATATTTTTCCGATTATAAGAGAATAAATGTTAGTATATACACTGTGCAACAATCCTCCTATCATAATTTTGGAACTGAATTTAAATAGCGTTCTAAATGAACTTAAGGAGAATACCAGCATCGGTTTCCATGGTTTCATTATCCATAGCCCAATCGTTGTAATAGCATTCATTATTATAATCTGCCAAACCAACGCATATGGTCCGAAATCATTATGAGCCATTATTATGCCGCATATTCCACTGATAATAACCGCAACAAGGGATATTTTAGCTTTATCTTTAAATCTAAGTTCTATTATCAATTGGGTCTGTTGTATGATAGATAATCCTTGAATTATAAGATTGAAAGCAAATAGTCTAAGAACCGGTATCAGTTCAGAAGAATCGTAGAATTTTGAAATTGGAATTGAACCAAAATATAAAACAATATAGAGAAATAATGATACAAAATTATTAAAATGGAATATTGTTGAGAAGTCAACTTCCGTACGATTTTGTTTTTGTATAAGAGCATTCGAGAAACCACTATCTATCAGAGTTTGCGCTATTGCCATAAAAATTGACACCATAGCAACCAAGCCATAATCTGAAGGATTTAATAGACGTGCTATGATTATACTTAATATTAATTGAATAGCTTGAGTTGAAAATCTTTCAACTGCATTCCATATTAATGCGCTTTTTTGTTTTTTTGAACTAACGCTTGATGCCATGAATTATGCCTACACTTAATTTAAAGAACTGAAAACCAAATGAAAACATTATTTTTTTCATCAAAGGATAGCGTGCATTCAAGTCTATGTGATGAAAAGCCATCCTAAACATCTGATTTATTTCTTCCTGTTGAGTCTTATTAAATTGATGTTTTTCTTTCAAATATTTAATTCTTCTTGCGAACAGAGTTTGAAGAAAACGAGCATTTCCCAAACGAATAATTGAATTGTCAGTATATTCTCTTTTTATTAATTGGTTATATTTAATTTCCGTCAGTAACTTATCATATGTTTTGACTCGGGGAGTATGGGTTACACTATTGTCATTTTTAAAATATGTATATTTTGCGTCACTAAACGCAACACGATTGGCTCTGAGTAATATAAAGAAAAAATCCACTTCATCTTGATATACATAGGAAGATGAGGTTACATCTTTTAGAAGTTCATCATACAATTCCTTTCTACAAAGCATTCCATTGCATGCAATCATAGAACCAGAACCTTGTTTAAAGGTTAGAAAAGCAGCATCTTTTCCTGTCAGAACTTGATTGAAGTCAAACCCTTTATCTGGTACTTGGTTAAAGACTTCTCCTTCAAAAGTTGTGTAATGCATGGTTGGAGAAACTATATCTGAATTTGTATTCTTTGCCTGTATTACTAATTTCTCCAAATAAGTTGATTCAATAATATCATCTGAATCAATATTGCAGATCCATTCGCTATTACTCAAACTTGCTGCTTTTAATCTTGGAATCCTTGCCGACCCTGTATTTTTGATTGTAATATATTCAATGTTTTTATATTTGGAAGAATATTCATCTAATATATCCGCAGTTTTATCTGTGGAGCCGTCATTCACTACTATTAAATGCCAGTTTTTATAAGTTTGCAGCAAGATGCTATCTAAAGTTGCAGGAAGCAATCTTTCAACATTATATGCTGGCATTATAACAGTTATTTCATTTGTCACAAGATCCTTTCCCATTTTTCGTAAATGTTGTTTAGTGAAAATTTCCTACTGTCATTTAGAGCACTTAGAGCAAATTCTTTCCGCTTAGTTACCGATGACAAAAGCGTTTTCAACTTGTTTGTAAAGTCTTCCTCGTCAAATCCATTGTTTGGTTTGGATATCATACCTGAATAGTTGTCAGATATAATGTCGTATACGGCACTATAACTACCATAGACAATAGGAATAACACCAAAACTCATGCTCTCTGTTATCGTAAGTGGGAAACCTTCATAATCTGATGTCAGTAACAAAATTGAGGCTTTCTCATAAAAGCTTTTTGGGTTTTGAAAACCTACAAACTTAACAGATTGAATATTTTTATTTTTAGTGATATTCTTTAACCTTGACATATCAGGGCCATCTCCGACTATGATTAATTCCCAGTCTTTATATTCAGATTGTATTTTGCCCCATACATTTAAAATTCTTTCGATTCTTTTTTGTGCATACTCTAATCTCCCTACAAAAATTATCTGCTTTTCTTTTCTCTCGAAATTATATATAAAATTCTCATTGGCTATTGTAATAGGATTTGATATCACTCTAATTTTTTTAAGATTCTTTAATCTAGATATCTTTTCGAATTCCGAGATAAAGGACTCTGATAAGAGAATATATAAATCGCTATTTTTATACACCTTCCGATAAGAGTATGCCAGTTTTAGAATATTCTTATAATACTTTAACTTGCCAGTAATATTATGTTTATAACTGAACTTCAATCCAAAACTTGGAGTATTGTGCAGTACTGATATAACCTTAATCTTTAAATCTTTTGACGCATTTTTTATCAAAGCTGTTGTTCTGAATAAATGTCCACTTTGATTAATAATAACATCAACATTTTTGTCAATCAGAAAGTTCCTTAATTGAATTATCGCTTCTTTTGTACTTAATGTATGAGAATCTATTACTGAAACACCAATTCTGGAGTTTAATATAGGGTGTATTTCTTCTCCTTTTGATGGTGTAAGAGTTAAAACATTGCAATTATGTCCTTCTTGCACGAATTTATTTGACAATACATGAGTAACTGTTTGAACGCCACCTATTTTATAGTATTGTAATATAAATAGTATATTCATAATTGAGGAATAGTGCTGAATTAAAATTTTAATTCAGCACTTGATTAGGGCTTTAACTATTTTTGAAAATCCCACAGAAATCCAATATCACCTTATCCTTCCGCCATTCCAGCTCTTTGAACGGTGTGTGTGCGGTCAAAAATACCACTATATCTGCTTTGTCGTAAGCCTCGCGGTAGTCCGTCAACTTAAACACGTTGTGCTCCGTCACGTTAGGCTCAACGACAAGGATGTCGGCGTTGTTGCAGCTTTGCATCACTTTGGTTGTGATGTATTTCGCCGGCGATTCGCGGAGGTCGTCGATGTTTGGCTTGAACGCGAGTCCCATCATTGCGACTGTTGGCTTGCGGTGGTTTTCGAGCTCGAAGCGTAGCATTGCGTTCTCCACTTTCTCGGCACACCAGAATGCCTTGTAGTTGTTGATTTCGCGCGCTTTTGCTATCAGCTGGCTCTCAACGGGGAAGTCGGCTGTGATGAAGTATGGGTCGACGGCGATGCAGTGTCCACCCACTCCGCATCCCGGCTGCAGGATGTTGACGCGCGGATGCTTGTTGGCGAGGGCGATGAGCTCCCACACGTTGATGCCCGCCTTGTCGCAGATGAGCTACAACTCGTTGGCGAAGGCAATTGCCGAGGAAACGCT
>JABLTM010076123.1_pt1 | contig 10354 bp, 6 predicted proteins | sample 7160121 | NCBI WGS metagenome assembly JABLTM01 (sample SAMN14651224, study PRJNA627086) | human gut metagenome | isolation source: feces | host: Homo sapiens | reverse complement strand
CATCTGTAATCAGATACATTTCCGGGAAATGCGCTCTCGCCTCACGCAGTGCACGCTGTACAATGCCATCTTCCGCATAAGCGCCGCTTCCGACTTCATCTTTTACATCGGGAATCCCAAAAAACATAACACTTCTGACACCCGCTTTTTCCAAATCCTCTAACGCATAAAGCATGGTGTCGGTGGTGTAGCGGTACTGTCCTTCCATTGCCGGAATTTCTTCTTTTATTCCGCTTCCCTCGCGTACAAACATCGGATAAATCAGTGATGATGCATCCATTCGTGTTTCACGCACCATTTTTCTTAAAACGGGATTTTGTCTTAATCTTCTTGGTCTTGTAATCATTTTTTCCTTCTTTCCGCCGTATCAGACTTCAACTTCTACTATTTTATTTAAAATTTTTGTAAATTGCACAAATTCGTCGGCATCACAGTTCTTTTTCGCCTGACAGACAAACTTATGTACCAGACTGTAGGCGCTCTCCTGCCCCAGTGCCTCCTGCGCCCTTTCTGACAATGCCGCAATCGCCGGAAGTGCCTCACCGAATGCCATATTTTTAACAAACTGTTCTTCATATTTTGACAGAATCGCTTTTGCCTTAGGCAGTGCCTCTAACTTTGCCGCATTATTCTGTCTTGCAAGCTCCTGCATATCCTCCATGGAATAACAGACGGTTTCCGGCACCTGTGACATTTCCGGCTCAATGTCCGCCGGCACGGCAAGGTCAAAAAACACCCTCTTTTTCACCGGTGGATTCTGCGCCAGAAAATGTTCTTTCATCACCGTGTAATGCGGGCTAGCCGTTGCACTGATGACAATGTCCATATCCGGCATATATTCATACCGCTTCTCATACGGAATGACTGTGTACCGCATATCCTGTCCGTGTAACGGGTGCGGCAGTTCGTGTCTTGCCGTGATAAAAATATTTAATCCCTGAAAATCCAGCGCATCTTTTAAAACAATACTGCCGATTTTGCCGGAAGCACCGATAATCATAACATTTTTCACCGGTAAATCCTGCTGACATTCCATAGCTGTTTTCAGTGCCAGCCCCGCGGTCGATATGGAAGACTTTGACAGGATTGTATCGGTCTTCATGCGTTTTGCCGCCGTAATCGCCGACTGGAACAGACAATGGAAAGTCGTTTTTGTATAACCGCTCTCCATTGCAAGAAAATAAGCATTTCTTACCTGTCCTAAAATCTGGTCTTCTCCAAGCACCGCCGAGTCCAGTCCCGCCGCCACGCAGAACAGGTGATGTATGGCGTTTTTATCCGAGAATCTGCGGAATGCGTCCAACGCCGCCATATGCGTTTCGCTGTTTTTTTCAATGCCCGCCGCCGCTAAAAGAACATGCTGCATTCTGATAAAATTCTGATTTTCCGGTGTTCCGCTGCAATAAAGCTCCGTGCGGTTGCAGGTTGAAATCAGCACTGCTTCCTCGATTCCTGTATTCTCCTGCTGTCCGTCAGGCTCTGTCAGCTGTTTTAAAATATCTTTTGTCTGTTCGCTGTCAAATACGAATCTGCCGCGAAGCGATGCACGCGCCGTTTTGTGGCTGATACTCAATAACTGTATACTCATCTTTATGGTCTTTCTGAAATAATCCTGCACGTCTGCTCAATATCTTCCTGCGTATGTGCCGCAGATACAAACATCGCCTCAAACTGTGCCGGTGCCGTGTAAATGCCGTGGTCAAGCATATATCCGAAATACTCCGCATACGCGCTGGTGTCTGATGCCGTTGCCGTATCATAATCCACAACCGGCGTATCGGTATGAAACGCACACAACAGCGAACCAATCTGATTGACCTGCAACGGTCTTTTCTTTTCCCCCGCCCAATTTCTTAATGCCTGTGCAATCTGCTTTGCGCTCTCATCAATCTGTGTGTAATATTCCGGGTGTGCCTTTAAAATGCGCAGCGTTTCAATTCCGGCAGTCGTGGCAATCGGATTGCCCGATAAAGTTCCTGCCTGATAAACCGGTCCCTGCGGTGAAACCTTATCCATAATCTCCGCTTTTCCGCCGTATGCGGCAAGCGGCATGCCGCCGCCGATAATCTTGCCGAGTGTCGTCATATCCGGCTCAATGCCAAACAGCGCCTGCGCGCCGCCGTAGCCTAAACGGAATCCTGTAATAACTTCATCAAAAATCAGGACACTGCCGTATTCTTTGGTGATATCTCTTAAAAACTGTAAAAATCCTTTTTTCGGCGGAACAACACCCATATTTGCCGCAATCGGCTCTACGATAATTGCCGCAACCTGTCCCTTATATTCTTCCATTAACGCTCTGACGGAATCTTCATCATTGTAGAGCGCAACCAGTGTGTTTTTTGTATACGAAGCCGGAACACCACTGCTGTCCGGTACGGAAGTCGTCAGTGCCGCCGAACCGGCTTTTACCAAAAGTCCATCCGAATGTCCGTGGTAATTGCCTTTAAATTTAATAATATAATCCCTGCCGGTATAGCCCCTTGCCGTGCGGATTGCACTCATTGTTGCTTCCGTGCCGGAATTAACAAGACGCACCTTTTTAATAGAAGGCATTGCTTCACAAATCAGCTCTGCCAGTTCATATTCCTTGCGGGTCGGCGCACCAAATGTCAGACCGTCCGCGCAGGCTTTCTGTACCGCTTCAATCACCTGTGGGTGGGCGTGTCCCAAAATGCCCGGTCCCCATGAACATACATAATCAATATAGGTGTTGCCGTCTTCGTCCGTAATATGGCTTCCCTTTGCATTTTTTATAAACAGCGGTGTCCGTCCGACTGCGCCAAAGGCACGCACGGGGCTGTTGACACCACCGGGAATTTTCTCCTGTGAAGCTTTAAATAACTGTTCTGACTGTTGTGTATTCATCTTTTTTCCTTTCTGAAAATCCGCCTGACTTCTAATTCTGCAACACCGCCTGCGCAATACCCTCGCTGTCCGCCTTTTTTGCCACTGCCGTCACCGAAAGCCCTGCTTTTTCACACGCTTTTGCCGTCTGCGGTCCGATTACCACGATTTTGGGCATTTCCGAACTATCCAGCACCTCTTTAAAGGCTTCTGCCGCCGTGCCGCTTGCAATGACAACATAATCCATATCCGGGCAAATGCGTCTGCACTCCTCTATTCTGCGCATATCCTGCCGTGTTTCATACAGACAGATACTATCCGTTTCACACTCTTTTTCTTTTAATTGTTCTGAAAGTACAGGACTGCTCTGTCTGCCCTGCACCAGCAGCACCTTATCTTTTCTGTTAAGCGTATCCGCCCAGATACTGCCGAGCGTTTCCGCGTTAGCCCGCTGTGGCACAACATCCGCGATATAACCGTAGCTTTCCAGCACCTCTGCCGTTGCCGCTCCGACTACGGCAAATTTTACGCCGCCAAGCTTTCTTCTGTCAACATGAACTTCCGATAATGCGGCAAAAAACTGATGCACGCCCATGGCACTCGCAAATACAATCCATGAATAATCCGAAACCGCACTTAATATTTGCTGTGTCTGCGCCTCTCTGCATGGATACGTTTCTATCAGGCTGATATCGACCGTTTCCGCACCGAGCTGTTTTAATGTGTCCTCCTGCTTTGCAATCAGACTGCGTGTTCCCGTCAGTAAAATCCTTTTGCCGGAAAGCGGCTTTTGTTTTGCAGACATCAGTTCTTCCGACAATGCCGCCACCTCACCGATAACAATGATTGCCGGTGTCTTTATTTTTTCTTTGCGCACCTTTGCGGCAATATTTTCAAGAGTTCCGGTCACGCTCTGCTGTCTTGCCGAAAGTCCGTTGGAAATGACTGCCGCCGGAGTTTTTACATCTTTTCCGTATTGGATAAGCTTCTGCGTAATTTCATCAATCCGTCCAAGTCCCATTAAAAAGACGAGCGTTCCTTCTTCCTTTGCCAGTACGGCATAATCGATGGCCTGCTTTTTTTCTTTCCCTTCATGTCCCGTGATAATATGCACCGATGCCGCACAGCCCCTGTGCGTTACCGGAATCCCTGCTGCGGCGGGTACACTGTAGGACGAAGAAATACCTGACACGATTTCAAACGGAATTCCTTCCTTTTTTAATGCCAGCGCTTCTTCACCGCCCCTGCCAAAGATAAACGGGTCGCCGCCCTTTAACCGCACAACATAGCCTCCCTTTTTTGCTTCACCCACAATCAGGCGGTTAATCTCCTCCTGCTCCATAAAATGTGCATTTGCACGTTTGCCGACATACAGCAGCTTCGCTTCTGTCTTTGCCTCATTTAATATAGAAGGGGAAATTAAATTATCATAAATAATCACATCGGCTCTGCGCACACACTCCAATGCCCGCAGGCTCATCAAATCCTTTGCACCGGGACCTGCGCCCACTAAAGATACCGTCTGCACCTTTAATGATGCCGCCACATTTTCCGCCAGTGCAACGGCATCGGCTGGCTGTGTGCCGTCTGTCTTTTTATCCACTCTTTGAAGATTTTTTCCGTCCTTTGCATACATGCCCGAAATCCAAAATCCGTCCTCTGACTTTTCACAGCATACGCCGCAGGGTGCATTACAGCTTCCGTCCAGCGCTGTTAAAAAGGCGCGCTCTGCCATAAGGACTGCCCTCGCATTTTCATCATTTAAACAGTCCATGACTTCTTTTAAGCTGTCCTTGCAGATTTCCACGGCTAAAATGCCCTGTCCTGCTGCCGGTAAAAAGTCTTCCTTTGAAAAATATTCGTAAAACAAGCCGTCTTCCTGCTCTAAATGCAGGCGCTTTAAGCCCGCCGCCGCCAGAATAATGCCGTCATACTGTCCGTCTTTTAACTTTTGCAGTCTGGTCGGCACATTGCCCCTGAGCATGCGGATTTCCACAAATGGATTCATTGCTTTTATCTGTAATTCCCTGCGCAGGCTGCTTGTTCCGATTACACTGCCCGCCGGAAGGTCTTTAGCGGAAATCCCTGTCCGTGTCACCAGCACATCGCGGCAGTCTTCCCGCGCAAGCACCGCCCCGATACACAGACCGTCTGCAAGCTGCATCGGCACATCTTTGGCGCTGTGTACGGCAATATCAATCGTTTTGTCCAAAAGCTGCTGCTCGATTTCCTGTGTAAAAACACCTTTTCCACCAAACGAAGCCAGCGGCTGATGTAAAATAACATCGCCCTTTGTAATAATAGGAACGATTTCTATTTTTTCTTTTGGAAAATGTTCCTGTATTTTTTGTTTTACCAGCTCCGTCTGAATCATTGCGAGCTTACTTGTACGCGTTCCGATTCTAATCATGTTCCCTCCCGCTGTGTCTGTTTATTATCGTATCCAGTTCCTCCGCTGTCAGCGGACGTTCCTTTATACACCCTGCTTCAAAAATTTCAGTAAAACAGCTTTTGCGCTCCGCTTCGGTTTCAAACCGGCGCTGTACGCGCTCCCGCACCGCGCCAAGCTGTGCATTTAACGCACCGTAATACGGCGGTATTTCCTTTTCAACCGTTCTGCGGATTTTCTGTGTCAGAACCGGACTGTTACCACCGCTGCTGATGCCCACGACAACCTCGTCCTGCTTTATCAAGGACGGAAAGTAAAAACTGCACAATTCTTTATCGTCAACCGTATTAATCAGGATGTTTTTTTCTTTACACAGTTCTGCGATTTTGCGGTTTAACGCCCTGTCATCGGTTGCGGCAATGACAAACTGACAGCCCTCTAAATCTGCTTCTTCAAACGTACCGTATGCCAGCGTAAGCTGTGTCTGTCCTTTCGTTGTATTTTTAAGCGAAGTCAATTTCTCACAGTATGTCAGTGCTTTTATGTAAATAAGTGCGCCAAACGGCAGCAGTGCCGCCGCCTTCCGGTATGCAACCTCACCGCCGCCCATAATGAAACATTTTTTATCCTGCAAATCCACAAAAAAGGGGAAATATGCCATTGTGCCTTTTATCCTTTCCGTTTTTATCCTTTATTAAAAAAAGCTGCCGGACTAAGCCCTTTTACTTAGTGCGGCAACTTTTAAATTTATTCCATGAAAAGTGGTGTTGAATAATATCTGTCACCGCTGTCCGGCAGCAGTGCAACAATCGTCTTACCCTTATTTTCAGGACGCTTTGCAAGCTGAATTGCCGCATATAATGCCGCTCCTGAAGAAATACCGACTAATACGCCTTCTTTTTTGGCAAGAAGCTTTGCCATATCAAATGCAACATCATTGTCAATCGGCATGACTTCGTCATAAATCTCCGTATTTAAAACCTCCGGCACGAAACCTGCACCGATTCCCTGTAATTTGTGTGCCCCTGCGCTTCCGCCTGAAAGCACCGGTGAACCTGCCGGTTCGACTGCAACCACCTGAACTTCCGGTTTTACGGATTTTAAATATTCGCCGACACCTGTTAATGTACCGCCTGTACCGACACCGGCAACAAAGATGTCAACTGCGCCGTCTGTATCTTTGTAAATTTCAGGACCGGTTGTCTTTCTGTGCATTGCCGCATTTGCCGGATTGACGAACTGTCCCGGAATAAAACTGTCCGGAATTTCTTTTGCCAGCTCATCTGCTTTTTCAATCGCACCCTTCATGCCGCGTGCGCCCTCTGTCAGCACAATTTCTGCACCGTATGCCTTTAAGATGTTGCGGCGCTCAATACTCATTGTTTCCGGCATGGTCAGAATAATGCGATAACCCTTGACTGCCGCAATCGCCGCCAATCCGATTCCGGTATTGCCGGAAGTCGGTTCAATAATTACAGAACCTTTCTTTAAAATGCCTTTTTCCTCAGCATCTTCAATCATTGCCTTTGCAATTCTGTCTTTTACACTGCCTGCCGGGTTTAAATATTCCAGCTTTACAAGCAGGGTGGCAGGAAGATTTAATTCCTTTTCGATATTTTCAACTTCTACCAACGGTGTGTTGCCAATCAGTCCTAAAGTTCCCTTATAAATATTTGCCATAACATCCTCCATTCCGCAGGCATACCAATGCCGGAGGAATCGCGAACTGAATTGATTCAGTTCTGCGATAAGGGCTGATTTATGATGCCTGCCTCATAAATCAGCCGTATGAAAAATAATTGCACCAGCATTATTTTTCATACTTGTCTCCAATTCCGCAACAACATATCATTCTTAATTCATTTAGCCCTATTATATCGCCTTAATTCCTACTAGTCAACTAGAAATTAAGGGAATTACTGTTTTTTATCTTCCAACGTGTCCTCAAACACCAGCAGATACACCGCCGCCCCGTAGTCTAAGCGGCTTCTTTTTTCATAGTCAAACGCTGTCCATATCCGCCGATTCTGGAAAGTATTCTGATTCTGTGTTTCACTTATCTGCACTTTCGGATTGCTCTGTGCCGTCTGTTTTTTCAAATTCCGTTCCGGTAAATCCACCGAAATTCCCGCTTTTTGAAGTGTCCTCTCCGAAATCAGCTCAAAATGTGCGGTCTTTGGCATTGCGTATACCACCGCCATTTCACGGATAACGTTTTTGTACGGCTGTAAATCAGGTGCAAACGGCGGTCTTGTTTTTAAATTTTCGCGTTCATACAAATCAAAAATCAACAGTTCCGTAAAAAGTTCCAGCTGAGCTTCCATCTGCATATCTTTCGTTTTTTCACATCCCGATTCTGCCTGTGTGCCTGAAAAATCCGCACTGTCCGGTGCTTTCTGTACCTGCATAATCCGCAGTTTTGCCGCATCGTAAAAATGCTGATACCTTGTCATGCGCGAATGTTTTACCGCAAACAGCCCGTTCTTTTCATAATAATCCGCAAGATATGCAAACATCGCATACGGTGTATCAAAAAACTCCCGCAGATATGTCAGACTTTGCACATACTGGCGGCTATTATAGTACAGCTCCACCATTTCCTCCACCGCTTTTAACGTCAGGACATCGGCATATGAAATCCACTTTGTATACAGCACCTCATACGGCGCCGTATCGGTGTATACAATGCCATATTCTTTGGCATTTTGATACATTTTCGAGCCTTTTAACACCTTTAAAAAGCCAAGCTGTAACTGGTCCGGCTGCATATTGTATACATCATTAAACGACTGCTCAAACCGCTCCAGATTTTCATACGGCAGTCCCGCAATCAAATCCAGATGCTGATGCACATTTCCCGCGCTGTGTACCGATACCACAACCTTTTTTAATTTTTCCAGATTCATCGTGCGGTCGATTGCCTCAATCGTCTGCAGATTGGTGGACTGCACACCGATTTCAAGCTGCACCAGTCCTTCCCGCATGGCTGCAATTTCCGCCAGTTCCGCTTCATTGAGCAGATCCGCCGCAACTTCAAAGTGAAAATTTGTCACACCATTGTCATGCGTGCGCAGAAAATGAAGCAGTGCCAGTGTTCTTTCATGATTGCAGTTAAACGTTCTGTCTACGAATTTGACCTGCGGCACTTTGGCATCCAGAAAAATCTGCAATTCCGCAAAAACAAGCGGCAGGCTTCTGAAACGCACCGAGCGCGACACGGATGACAGACAATAACTGCACCCAAACGGACATCCACGGCTGCTCTCATAATAGATAATTTTGTGTTCAAAGACACGCATATCCTGATATACAAAAGGCAGTTCGTCCATATTCATCAGTTCGCGGTACGGCGTTGCCACAATTTCTCCCGTCTGACTGCGAAAACAAATCTGCCGTACTTTTAGCAATTCTTTCTCGCAGTTTTCATCAAAATTTTCATAACAGGCGGCAAGTTCGCAAAATGTCTGCTCTCCCTCACCTATCATCACGCCTTTAATCTGCGGATGATTTTTAAGAACTTCCTTTGCATCGTAGCTCACTTCCGGTCCGCCGAGCCATATGTCCGTATCCGGCAGAATTTTTTTTAATTCGCAAATCATGCGGTGAATCATTTCAATATTCCAGATATAACATGAAAATGCAAGCACATCGGGCTGTTTTTTATAAATGTCTTTTATGATTTCTTCCTGTAGCTGGTTAATGGTATATTCTGCCAGTTCAACCGTGTCCTTCCTGTCGGAATGGGCATCGTGATACGCTTTCAGGCTGTACACGGCAAGATTGGAATGAATGTATTTTGAATTAACCGCCGTTAATAATATTTTCATCTTATAAAATCCTCAGACTTCAAATTCTGTATTTACTGCGCTTCTGTCACAATATCGCCGAGCTGATAGCGGATTACCTTACTGACCTCTTTTAACGGCAGTTCGACCTGATAGCCGATTTTTCCGGCACTAAACATAATTGTGTCATACTCTGCTGCCTCTTTTTGAAAAGTCGTCTTGAAAAATTTCTTCATGCCGATTGGCGAACAGCCGCCGTGGATGTAGCCTGTCAGCCCCAGCAGTTCTTTGGATTTTACCATGTCAATCGACTTTTCCCCGACTGCCTTTGCCGCCTTTTTCAAATCCAGTTCCTTTTCCACCGGAATAACAAAAACATAGTGATTCCCGGATTTTGCAACTGTAACGAGAGTCTTAAACACTCTTTTCGGGTCTTGTCCAAGCACCGCCGCAACTTCCGTTCCGCTGACTGCATCGGTCGTTACATAGCTGTGCGGCTGATAGGCAATTTTTTTCTGTTCCAGTATCCGCATAACATTCGTTTTTTCATCCATTTCGATTTTCCTTTCTTATTTATTTCATTTATACAAGTCTTGTCGTCCACTTCGTACAGTCCCAGACCTCGCTTGCAAGTCCTTCATAAAATTCCGGCTCATGGCAGACCATCAGGATACTGCCCTTGTATTCCTTTAATGCGCGCTTTAATTCATCTTTGGCATCGACATCTAAATGATTGGTCGGTTCGTCCAGCACTAAAATGTTGCTTTCACGGTTAATCAGCTTGCACAGGCGCACCTTTGCCTGCTCACCACCACTTAATACACGCACCTTGCTCTCGATATGCTTCGTGGTCAGTCCGCATTTTGCAAGGGCGGAACGCACCTCGTACTGGGTATATGCCGGAAACTCCTGCCAGATTTCTTCCAGACAGGTCGTATCCACACCCGCCATTTCCTGCTCAAAATAGCCGATTTCCAGATAGTCACCCTGTTCCACTTCGCCTGAAATCGGCGGAATCAGTCCTAAAATGCTCTTTAAGAGCGTGGTCTTTCCGATACCGTTTGCACCGGTCAGCACAATTTTACTGCCGCGCTCCATTTCTAAATCCAGTGGCTTTGAAAGCGGTTCATCATAGCCGATAACAAGCTGTTTGGTTGTAAAAATGTACCGCCCCGGTGTTCTTGCTTCTTTAAAATGAAATTCCGGCTTTGGTTTTTCGGAAGCCAGCTCAATCATATCCATTTTATCAAGCTTTTTCTGGCGGGACATCGCCATATTTCTTGTAGCAACACGCGCCTTGTTTCTTGCAACAAAATCCTTTAACTGCGCAATT
>JABLTM010021108.1_pt1 | contig 10354 bp, 3 predicted proteins | sample 7160121 | NCBI WGS metagenome assembly JABLTM01 (sample SAMN14651224, study PRJNA627086) | human gut metagenome | isolation source: feces | host: Homo sapiens | reverse complement strand
TTATCTGTAAAGAACCTGAAGCAGAAAATGAAGAGCCACAGCCGCAGGCACTGATCTATGTAAATACACAACAGACCGTTTCCTGGTTAAAGGATATGTATAATGTACAGCTCGCGGTTATCAATCAGGCGGATAGTGGATTCACATTATCCCAGTCCTCCGCAACCCTTTCTCTGCCGGGGGGACTCTCACTTGCAGCAACAAAATCCGGGCAGACAATGACAAAGGAGCTTGGTGATATAGAGGGACAGGAGTGTGCACTGGCAAGCTGGATCGTAAAAGGCGATAAAAGCGGAAGCTATGAGATCCGGGCAGATTTCAGTGCTAATATGGAGCCGTTCCATGTACCGATCCACCGGGAATTTGTTGCAAAACAGGATGTAACTGTCAGTGCGGGAGAAGGACTGTATATGATCGTACAGCCGGACAGTGCTGTTTTTTATGACGAAGAATCCTATATTTATTTTTCATTGCAGAACAGATCTGACCATGATTTTTATAATGTAAAGACAACATTTGGATCTACGAAAGAAGGAGCACAGCAATATGTCATTTCGGAAGGAACAGAGAGTACTGCTGTTCCGCTGGTCAGAGAGCAGGATATATTGGATGTGGGTATCTTACGCCCCGGACAAAGCGTTACCGGAATGCTGCAGCTGGGAATAGCACCAAGTGATGAAAAACACTATCTGGAGCTGGTAGAAACAAAGGCAGAGATATTAAAGGGTGAAAATCTGGGCGTTACACTTATCATTGCTCCGATCCGAAATATGTCTGCCAATCATAAGATGTATGTAAATGAGGATGGAAGTACTTATTACGGCGATCCGGTCAATGTGGCGACAGGTGCATTTACACAGGAAATCCATGCTTTTACGAACAGAGAAGGAGACAGCCTTTTAGATCTGTCTTATGATTCCCGGAAGGCTGCTGAGATCGGAGAGGCAGGCAGAGGCTTCCGTCACAGTTATGAGTATAATATCTCAGAAAAGCACGGAAAAATCGTACTGCATACATGGGAGACGAAAGAAGAGTATTTTGAAATGGCAGCCCTTGCAACTGCAGAGGAGCTGGAAAGCGATAAAACAGCAGTAACAGGCAGTATAAAGACAGTGGATATTATAAATGTACCCGATCACGCATTCCCCGGAAATTATGTATCGGAAGCTGATCCGAATGTGTGGATTACAAAAGATAAAGATGGCAGCTATCGGTTGACAGATTCCGAGGAAAATAAATGGTATTTTGATAAAGAAGGTGTGTTATATAAAAGAGAAGATACGAATGGGCAGGTGATCAGCTATGAAAGAACCGAGGAAGCACTTACGATCCATAACCGGACAACAGATGAAACTGTGACACTTTCCTATGACACAAATGGCAGGCTGGTAAACGCCGGAGATTCTCATGGAAGAGGCGTAAGCTTTGCATACGATGAAAATGACTGCCTTACCGGTTACCGGAATGAAGAAGGAAATCTGACGACTTATACCTATGATGAAAAAGGATGTATGCTGACTGTTGTCAGCCCAATGGGAACTGTTCTGGTGGAAAACAGCTATGATGAAGCAGGCAGAGTGATCCGGCAGAAAGAGGCGGGCGATGACAGATATGCAGAACTTACTTACACAGAACCTACTTCCCGCGTAGGCAGGACAGAAATCAAAAAAAGAGATGGAGCAGTCAGAACCTATTATTACGATCTGTTTGAGCATATTTTATCAGAAACAGATGAGAATGGAGCAGAGACCTCTTACCTGTATGAAAAAGGAAGACTGATAAAGAAAATAGAGCCGGATGGAAAAGCCACAGCGTATACCTATGATGCAGACGGAAACCTGACGAAGCAGGAAACTGCGACAGGACAGCAGGCGCAGATCAGCTATGATACAGATGGCAATCCGGTAAATATTGCATCCGGGGAAGGAACCGCCGGAACCTACCGTTATGATGAAAAGGGCAGGATCAGCGAATATATCTCAGCCCTTTCAGAAGTGCGTCATTATACCTATAATCCGGATGGAACACTGCGCAGCATGGAAACGGAAGGGCTTGGAACAGAGTTCTATACCTATGATACATACGGAAACAGGACCAGTGTAACAGACAGACTGGGTAACTGCACAAAATACGCTTATGATCAATATGGAAATCTCATTAAGACAACGGATGCGCTCGGAAATACTTCCGGTTGTGTATATGATCAGATGGGACGGGTGCTTTCGCAGACAGATGCAAGAGGAATCCGGACCGAATATACCTATGATGCAGAAGGCAGGCTGCTAACTGAGAAAACAAATGACAGGGAGATCCATTACAAGTATGATGTGGCTGGCAGACTGATCCGAAAAACAGATGCAGCAGGCATTATAACGACATATGCCTATGATACGGAAGGAAATGTAACAGAAACAGACAGAGCGGGACAAAAAGAACTGAGCAGCTATGATGCGGCAGGGCAGCTTTTGTCAGTATCCGGTGCAGTCAGTGCTAATACCGTCTATACGTATGATAAAAATGGATATGTTACCTCCATAACAGAAAACGGTCTGACAACCTTCTATACAAATGATACATATGGGAAAATATTGAAAAAACAAAACCCGGACGGAACAGTTTTGCAGTATACTTATACCAATGACGGACTGTTAAGTACGGTGACCGATCAGGACGGCAATACCGAAAGCTATGTTTATGACAAGGCTGGAAATCTGACCGAACAGACAGATGCCCTTGGTAACAGGATCACTTATGCATATGATATCCATGGCAGATTGATCAGGCAGACAGATGCCAGAGGCAATAGTGAAAGCTATGCCTATGATGCGGCCGGCAACTGTATAAAACGGACAGATGCGATGGGCACAGTCACGGAAATGACTTATGATATGGCGGGCAGAATGACAGAGCAGTCTGTACTGACCAAAGCAGGAAAGATCTCAAACCGTTATACTTATGATGCAGCGGGAAATATCCTGACCACAACAGATGCTGAAGGCAGCAGGACGGTCTACAGATATGATGATTACGGAAATTGTATCAGTAAAACAGACTGCATGGGAAATGTTACAGAATATGCCTATGACGCCCTGAACAGACTGACAGAGACAAGTGATGCAGCAGGAAAAGAAGCTTATACCTATGACGCACAGGATAATCTGATCCGTCACAGGACAGCCTGTGGCAGCGGACAGGAAACAGAGTACTTGTATACCTATACGCAGGATGGTATGCTGAAAGAGAGCAAAGATCCGTTACAGGGGATCAGCAGCATTGCATACAACCGGAACAGGCAGATCGCATCGGTGACAGATCCTCTGGGAAATGAAACAGCCTATCAATATGACAGTGCAGGCAGGATCAGCCGGGTAAGAACTGCAGCGGATACACAGACAGAGTATACCTACAATGCACAGGGACTTCTGGCAAGTGAGAAAACCGCAGATGCCAAGACGGATTATACCTATGACGCACTTGGCAGGATCCTTACCAAAGTGGATGCACTTGGCAGGATCACTTATACCTATGATGCAAACAGTAACATCACAAAGGTAACCGAGCAGCAGAATGGCAGGACAACAACGGTCAAAAGAAGCTTTGATGCCTTAAACCGTGTCACGTCTGTTACGGATGCAAACGGAAAGACGGTAAGCTACAGCTATGATGAGCTTGGAAACCGTATCAGCCTGACCTATCCGGGCGGTGAAATCGTCCGTTACAGCTATGATAAGTGTGGTGATCTGCTTACCGTGACAGAACCGGACGGCAGTGTAAATACTTACACATATGATAAAAAGGGCAGATGCACGGGACTCAAGCGTGCAGACGGTACGGAAGAGAGCTATTCTTATGATAAAGCAGACCGTCTGAGTGCACAGACGGACAAAAATGCGGATGGCAGCCTCCTGCACAGCTATACCTACACCTATGACGGCGCAGGCAATATCATAAAGATCGGTGGAACAGCAGATACAGCAGCTATCGGTCATGCAGTCATGACCTATGACAAGGACAACAGGCTTGCTACTTACAATGGGGAAAAGGTGACCTATGACGAACGTGGAAATATGCTTCACGGACCGCTTAACGGCGAAATGGGAGATTACACCTACGACTGCAGAAACCGTCTTATAGAGACAAAAGCTGCAGACGGAACAGTCACAGCCTATACCTATGATGCAGAAAATACCAGACTGACAGAAGAGACAGAAAATACCCGTCATACCTTTGTGACGGATAAGGAAACGACATACAGCCAGCTCCTGACCGAAACGATCAGTGAAAAACATCTGCTGACCTACAAGGAAACCGCAACCATAACCTACACATACGGAAACGGTCTCATCAGCGACAGCAGAAAAGAAGCCAAAGGCAGTGATACAGAAAAACGCTACTACCATTACAACCATATCGGCAGTACAACTGCGATCACAGATGCAGACGGTGACCTTCTCTATAGCTTCACTTACGGAACCTATGGAGAACTTACCGGAATTTATGATGCAGATGGAGAACAGGCAGAGGATACGACTGCGGTCATACAGGCAGAAAAGCTCCGCTTCCTGTACAATGGAAGATACGGTGTAGAAACAGGCGCAAACGGACTGTATTACATGAGAGCCCGTTACTATAATCCGCAGATCAAACGCTTTATCAACAGAGATATCATAGATGGCAGCATCACAGACAGCCAGTCTCTGAACAAATACAGCTATGTGCAGGGAAATCCGATCAGCCTTGTGGATCCATTTGGCTTATGTGCCCAGGACTACTTCAGCCGTGCAGGACACGAACTTCTTGACTGGCTTGGCTTCATATTTGATCCGGGGTCAGGCTGCGGACATAGCCGCAGACGTTGCAGGTGGTATCCTTGTCGTTATCATAGACATGGGCTTCGGTGTCCTGCACCGTATGGCAGATGGGGCACTCCATCCAGTGACTGTACTCGTCGTGGGTCATTTCCATCTTGTGGTCGTGCTCAAATCCGCCCGGACTCAGCGACACCGAATAATGTTTTATTGCGCAATATTCCGTATCATCGTTCTGGGTCCAGATGAACTCTGTTTCCCGTCCGTTCACTGTGCAGACGGTATCCTTGCTAAACTTATATCCGGGTTTTGCGTACAGACCCACCTGAAGGGTGTACCGTTTGCCCGGTCTGAAGGTGCCGGTGATCGGCTTGCCGCCTACGCCGTCGCCCTCGACCCAGTAGATCTTGGCGTCACAGACGTCTGCTCCGTTGTCCAGAATAACAACGGTCTCGTCCGGCATTTCGTTCTTTCTGGGGGTGTTTACACGGAGATTCACCTGCTTGATTCTGGTCAAGGTCAGCACCTGCAGACTGAATACGCTGGTCAGTCCATTGCCGCAATCGTAGGTGTAAGTTACCTGCGTTGCACCTGGCTTCACCTTCAGGGTGTTGCCCTCCACAGTGCCGCCAGCCCATTCACTGGTCTTATTTACGTCAAACTCAGCAGGGAGGGTACTCAAGTCAAACGTACGTTCGGTCTCATCAATGGTAATGGGGTACTTGTTTCCAGTGCACTTGAGGTTTTCTTGCGTTAGCTTGGTGTTGTAGCTTAGGTTCAAAGATGTCAGCTGGTTATTGGAGCAATTCAGCTTCTTCAAGTCGCGAAAATTCGAAATGCCCTTCAGGCTGGTAATTTCCATACCGCTGACATCGATCGTAGTGACAAATCTATATTCGCTTGGCTCCAGAATTCCATTCGGTTCTCCATCCTCCGATTCTCCTTTGTCAAACGTCGTTCTGGTATATTCCAGGAACGTTTTGTCCGGAAAGTTTTCGCTGTTCAGGGGAACCCAGAAAGGGACTTCATCGTCCGCAAAGGCGCTGAAGGGCAGGAAGGTGAATACCATAGCCAGCGTCAAAAGGGCACTGACAAGGCGCGTTCGTTTTGAGAATCGTTGTTTCATGGGGTGCTCCTTTCTGTGGTAAAATTTTTTTCAGGGCCCCATTCGGGAGAAGCGTCAGCTTCCCCCGAAAAAAGGGTACCCTTTTTCAAAAAGTGGTCATTGCCCGGCAGGGGGCAGAATGATCCTTCGGTTGTCAGCCTCCTGCCAGCTTGCGGTAGGCGTTCAGCACCTGATAGGCCGGGATGCTGCTGCCCGGGGCAAATTTGCCGTTCAGGCGGCGCTTCATCAGGCCCTGCTCCACGCACCACTGGGCTGCCTTAGCGGTATCCGGGTCTGCTACGTCTGCAAAGGCCGGAGCGTCGGCAGGCTCTGGACGGCCTGCGGTGTTCCACAGCAGCAGCGCGGTCTGGGCGCGGTTCTCGGGTGCAGCCACACCTTCCGGCAGCAGGGCTTGCAGCTTCTGGCCGGAAACATAGTTGTACACGCCGTAGCCTACAACGCCAGCCGCCACTGCGCCAGCCGCTGCCACGATGACGACCGCACCGCCGCCGTCACCGCCGCCGGAGGGAGGCGTCACCGGGGGTTCCGGAGGCGTTACCGGGGGAACGGTGCCGCCGGTGCCAGTCACATCCAGCTTGAAACTTACTTCCAATATATCGCTTCTGCACTTATAAGCGTAGTACACTACGTTTGTGCCTTCATCGACTGTCAGAATGTTCCCATTGGCTTTGCCATGCTCCCATCCTGTAACCCGGCTTTTATCAAAGTTCCCGGGCAGAGTGCTCAGGTCAAACGTACGGTCAGGGTTCAGGGTAACGGTGTAAACATTATCACCGCTGTAAATATCCGTAAGAGAGAAATCGAGCTTCGGGTTGTTGTCCAGATTCAGGCTGGTGAGATGGTTATCCCCAAGCCACAATGTAGTCAATTTTGGACTATCGCTGACATCCAGCACGGTCAGCTGGTTGTTGAAACAGTTCAGATCCTTTAAGGAAATCATATTGTTCAAATTCAGCTGGGTCAACTGGTTATGGGCACAATTCAGTTTCTTCAGCAGTTTATTTTGGCCCAGAATCAGCGATGTCAGCTGGTTGTTTTGGCATTCTACCCTTTCCAGATTGGGTTTATGAGTCACATCTACGTCCAGCTCTGTCAACTGATTTGCAGAACAGTTGAGTGCTACCAGAGATTTACTATTTTTGACATCCAGTTGCTCCAGATCGTTGTGCGAGCAATCGAGCGTCACCAAATCTTTCAGATGCGATACATCCAGTTGTTCCAACTGGTTCCAAGAGCAATTCAGAAAGTAGATATTCGGATTCTTGCTCAGGTCTAGCTGGGTCAGTTGATTCTTATTGCATATCAATTTTTCCAACTCTGGATTCTGTCTCAGGTCTAATTTCTGGATAGAATTGTTTTCGCAATTCAACTCTTTCAGGTTGGGGAACGCCTCAATGCCTTTTAAGTTGCTGATGTTCCATCCTTTGACTTCGATACTTTCGACTTTTCTTTGTTCTTCCACCGTGAGGACATCTCTGCCACCTGCTTTGTAGGTTTTGATGTAATTTCTAAAGCTATCGTCGGGGAAATTATTCTTATTGATGGGCAGACTGGTTTCAAAGATTAATGTGGGCTTTACTCCATTGCCGCAATTGTATTGGTAGCTCACCTCGTTTGCGCCCGCATTCACGCTTAGAGTTGTGTCGGAAACAGAGCCGCCGGTCCAGTTGGTGGCTTTGCTCACGTCAAAACCGGGCAGTGTGGCCAAGTCAAACTTTCCGTCTGTACGAACTGCAATGGGACGCCTGTTGCCATCAGCATTTATAGTGCTTCCGACCATATGGGAAAAGTCCACACAAGCAAGCCGGTTTTCCGCACAGCTCAGATGGCTCAAGCTGTTATTCTTGCTCAAGTCCAGCGTTGTCAGCTGATTTCCATCACACGTCAGCGATGCCAGATTCTGATTCCGGCTTACGTTCAGTTCTATCAATTCATTATGGTGACAATCCAGCAGTGTCAGGTTAGTCTGGTTTTTGACATCCAGCTCTACCAGTTGATTTACCGAGCAATTCAACTGTTTTAGCTGGTAGCAACGGCTAACATCCAGCGCCGTCAGTTCGTTGTTGGAACAATCAAATTTGATCAGTTCCTCTTCGCTCCGCATTACGATTCGCCATATTTTGTTATAGGAGCAATCTACCTCCTCAAGTTTCAACCCAGAGAGAATGCCCAGATCCATGGAGGTCAGGTTATTATGGGAGCAATTCAATATTTTCAGTCCACTTGAAAGAATATAAAGATAATCTTTCAGCTGATTATAGGAACAATCCAGCTCCCTCAGTTTGAAATTTTTGCCAACATTAAGTGTTGTCAAGCCGATACCGTGGCAATCCAGCTTTTCGAGATCTTCAAAGAAACGAATTCCCTCAAGATTTTTGATTTTGTAATCGTCAGTAATCGTCATCTCTGTGATGCTGAGTTCCTGCGCATCGAGCTTGCCATTGTGGTTTGTGTCACATCTTTCTTTGAGAAAGCGCTGAAATTCCGCATCCGGGAAATCAAGCTGAAAATCCGGCGAATTAAAATCAATTTCTGTGTTCGCCGCAAAGGCGCTGAAGGGCAAAAAGGTGAACACCATAGCCAGCGTCAAAAGGGCACTGACAAGGCGCGTTCGTTTTGAGAATCGCTGTTTCATGGGGTGCTCCTTTCTGTTATGGGGTGTATTGCTGCAGGGCGTTTTTCTGGGCGGCGGCGGTGAGGTCGTCCAGAGCGCTCATCACGTCCCGGTAGTTTGGGGGAAACTTGTTTTCCCCGTGGGCTTCGATGCGGGTGCCGTCGGCAAGAGTGGCTTCCAGCCGGAAGCTTTTGCCGTCCAGCACGTTGGGGTCGTGGCCGGAGAAGCCTGCCCAGCCGCCCACGCCGTACTCTTCCAGAATGGCCTTGGCCTGTTCCAGAAGTTCCGGCCCGGCCTGCTCCTGATACACTTCTTCGTGGTACAGTTCCAGTTCCACCCGGGTGCCCTCGGGGGTGCGGGTGAGGCAGGTGCGGGAGATGGGCCGGATATAGCTGCCCCGCTCCCAGAACTCCAACGTTTCAAGGTCAGCCAGCGTCGGGGTAGCAGCCGCAGGCTCCGGGGGCGTTGGGGCGGGGCGGCTGGGGCTGCGGCTGAGCAGTGCCGCCCCCACCGCCAGCCCCAGCAGCACCAGCGAGAAAGTGCGCATGGGTCGTCTCCTCCTTTCTGTGCGCATGGGTCAGTCTCCTTCCCTTGCCGTGGGGGGTAGAATGGTCATTCTGCCGTCCACCACCGCGTCCAGCATCTCGTGCTCCCGGAAATACTCCATCAGGATATCCTGACAGGAGGTTGCCACGCTACGGGGCTTCTGGAGCTTGCAAAGGGTGTCGTAGGAGATGTTGAAAAAGCTTTCGATGTTTTTAAAGTGGTAGTTCTGCATGCCCACGGTGAACAGGGCGTCATCGCCGATCTCCTTGCCCACCTCTCTGCCGCAGTAGGTAAAGTAATCAAAATCGCCCTTGCGGCGGTCGTACCGCAGGCGCAGGGTGGAGGGCAGCTGGTAGAACTCCGTATGGCCGGTGTAGGCTTCCTCCCGCAGCATGTAATGGAGCATCTGACGCAGCTGCTGGCCGGTCACCTTGAACATGAATACGCCGTCATCGTAGGGGAAGCCCTCGATAAGGTCGCCGTAGGTAACGATGGGGCCCAGCTTTTCGGCCCGGATGCTGCCGGAGCCGATCAGCATCACATCCACCCCAAGGCTGCGGGTAAAGATATCGGCAAACAGGTTGCCAAGCTCGGTCTCCTGCGTGCGCTGGGGGTGGGTAAGCTCCCGGCGGAAGCGCCCTACGATGTGGCTGTACTTTTCGTCCACCTGACTGGTGAAGCGGTGCAGCACCTGCTCCATGGCAGGGTTGCGGGGGCAGGTCTCGGCGCAGATGGGCACGGTGCGCCATGTGTAGGAATCGATGCAGTTGTTGTCCGTGTCCACGATGATGTCAAAGCGCCCGATCTGGTCGGTGCCGGTGCCCGCCTGCGCAATGACCACGCCGTTTTCCTCCACCGCGTGCTCCGGCAGGGTGTGGCTGTGCCCGCCGATGATCAGATCCACTCCCCACGCCGGGTCCAGCTGGCGCGCCAGATGGCGGTCCTCCTCAAAGCCGATGTGGGTCAGCAGCACGGTAAAATCAATATCGATGCTGTTGTGGGCGTTGCAGATCTTGCCCACCTCGGCGGCTGCTGCGGCGGTGTCCACAAAGGAGCCTACCAGAGATTCGGATTTGGTCTGGTTGATCACGTCCTGCGTGATGATGCCGATGAACAGGATGTTCATGCCGTCCATCCGCAGGATCTTGTAGGGGGTGAACAGCCGGGTGGAGGTGTTTTTGATGTAGAGGTTTGCGTTGATGATGGGAAAGCGCGCGCATTTTTCGATGAACAGCAGATGCGCGATGCCGTAGTCCACCT
>JABLTM010079024.1_pt1 | contig 10370 bp, 7 predicted proteins | sample 7160121 | NCBI WGS metagenome assembly JABLTM01 (sample SAMN14651224, study PRJNA627086) | human gut metagenome | isolation source: feces | host: Homo sapiens | reverse complement strand
CGGGGCTCCCGCTCAATTGGGACAGGCAGGCGTTCGAGGCCGAGCGCAAAATGGATTCTAAAAAACACCTTGCCAAATAGGAGCGTCAGGACGGAGGAAGCCCCGCCGCGCGTAGCGCGCAGCGGGGCTTCCGACATGTCCGAGGACGTTTTGGGAGGTAGCCCAAACAGCCTCGGCGATCCTGCGGGAGTTGAGTCCCTTTAGAACTTGTCGTGGAAGGTACGCGCAATGACCTCGTCCTGCTGCTCCTTGGTGAGCGTGTGGAAGTTCACGGCGTAGCCGGAAACGCGGATGGTCAGCTGCGGATACTTCTCGGGGTGAGCCTGAGCGTCGAGCAGCGTCTCACGGTTGAAGACGTTGATGTTCAGGTGGTGGCCACCCTTCTCGGCGTAAGCGTCGAGCATGTGGACCAGGTTATCGGCCTGAGTCTCGGAAACTTCAGAAACCTTCATAATGTGTCTCCTTCGATCGATAGGCGCCGGCCGAAACCGGCGCACTAATCAGTAATCGTTATTGTTAGTATAGCACTAACAATAGTTACTCGCCCAGCTGATCAAGGTCGATATCGCCAAAGAACACCTGGTCCTCCTTGCCGAGCGCACTCGGGATAATGGAGAAGGTGTTGGAGATGCCGTCCTGAGCATCACGGAACGGGAGCTTGGAAACCGAAGACAGCGAAGCGATGGCGCCGTGGCTATCGCGCTTGTGCATGGGGTTAGCACCCGGGGCGAACGGCTGGCCAGCCTTGCGGCCATCGGGCGTGGAGCCGGTCTTCTTACCGTACACGACGTTGGAGGTGATGGTCAGAACCGAGGTCGTGGGCACGGAGTTGCGGTAGGTGTCGTTCATGCGGATGTACTCCATGAACTGGTGCACAACGTCGTGAGCGATCTGGTCGACGCGGTCGTCGTCGTTACCGTACTTGGGGAACTCGCCCTGGGTCTCGAAGTCGACGATGATGCCGTTCTCGTCACGGACGGGGTGGACCTTGGCGTACTTGATGGCGGACAGGGAGTCAGCCACGACGGAAAGGCCAGCGATGCCCGTAGCGAACCAGCGGTGCACGTGCTTGTCGTGCAGAGCCATCTGGATACGCTCGTAGCAATACTTGTCGTGCATGTAGTGAATGATGTTCAGCGAGTTGACGTACACGCCAGCGAGCCACTTCATCATGTCGTTGTACTTGGCCACAACGTCGTCGTAATCGAGCGTATCGCCCTCGACGGCGCGATACTTGGGGCCGACCTGCTTCTTGGAGACCTCGTCAACACCGCCGTTGAGTGCGTACAGCAGGCACTTGGCCAGGTTGGCGCGAGCGCCGAAGAACTGCATCTCCTTGCCGATGCGCATGGAGGACACGCAGCAGGCAATGCCGTAGTCGTCGCCGTGATAGACGCGCATGAGGTCGTCGTTCTCGTACTGGATCGAGGAGCTGGCGACGGAAGTCTTGGCGCAGAACTTCTTGAAGTTCTCGGGCAGACGGGTCGACCACAGAACGGTCATGTTGGGCTCGGGGCTGGTGCCCATGTTCTCGAGCGTGTGCAGATAGCGGTAGCTCATCTTGGTAACGAGCGTACGGCCGTCAACACCCATGCCGCCGATGGACTCGGTGACCCACTGCGGGTCGCCGGTGAACAGGGCCTGGTACTCGGGGGTACGGGCAAACTTGACCATGCGGAGCTTCATGATGAAGTGATCCACGAACTCCTGGATCTGCTCCTCGGTGAAGGTGCCGTTGGCAAGGTCGCGCTCAGCGTAGATGTCGATGAACGTAGAGGTACGGCCGATGGACATAGCAGCGCCGTTCTGCTCCTTGACGGCAGCAAGGTAGGCGAAGTACATCCACTGGATGGCCTCCTGCGTGTTGGTAGCAGGGTTGGAAATGTCGAAACCATAGGTCTCGGCCATCATCTTGAGCTCGCCGAGGGCGCGGATCTGCTCCTGCAGCTCCTCACGATCGCGGATGTTGTCGGCGGTCATGACCGTCGGGGTGGAAGCCTTCTGGGCCTCCTTGTCCTTGATCAGGTAGTCAACGCCGTACAGGGCAACACGACGGTAGTCGCCGATGATGCGGCCGCGGCCATAGCCATCGGGCAGACCGGTGATGATGTGAGCCGAGCGGCAAGCACGCATCTCGGGAGTGTAAACATCGAAGACGCCAGCGTTGTGGGTCTTACGCTCGAAGGTGTAGCGCTCGACAACGTTCTCGTCGACCTTATAGCCGTGCTGGCTGGCAGCCTGACAAGCGATGCGGATACCACCGTTGACGTGCAGCGCGCGCTTGAGCGGCTTGTCAGTCTGGAGACCGACGATGGTCTCCTTCTCGCGGTGGGCGTTATCGATGTAGCCAGCGGGGTGGCTCACGATACCCGTGACGATCTTGGTGTCCATATCGAGGACACCACCCTGCTCGCGCTCCTTAAGCAGCAGGTCGAGAACCTCGCCCCACAGCTCCTTGGTACGCTCGGTCGGACCGACGAGGAACGACTCGTCGCCCTCGTAGGGGGTGTAGTTCTTCTGGATGAAGTCTCGGACGTCAACCTCTCCCGTCCAGATGCCTTCCTTGAAGCCTTCCCATGCCTCCTGCATTGTGTAACCACGCTCCTAGTTACGTGTAATGCGGCGCTCTCTCACACCGCTGCTTATTGAATTCTTGAATGTTCGGCTTGCACTACCGGCTTCTTCCGTTCTTCACCACACGTCGGTGCAGGGAAAAACGTTTGTCCACCTTGGAACTACAACCCAAAACCCAAGATTTCACCCGTCTGAGAAGGATAACATAGCGACCCTCTCCATCTGGGCTGTTATATGTTTCTTTTTTTATATCATAAAGGCGTTTTTTACAAACCCGCAGGAAATGCGAGCGCGAACAACTACCGTTCACCGATTTGTATGTTATTTTTTCTTGCCTTTGTACGACGTTCGCTCTAGCTGTTATGCCAGCTTTAGCAGGGTAAAGTGTCCCAGAGACCCTACAGAAACTGCAGGGCGGCCACGGGATTTCCTTCCCATGGCCGCCCTGTGGCATGGCTAGTTTTTTAGCTTTGATTGCCGCTTGGCATTAGGCGGCTGCGGCGGCCTTGTCGGTCGTTGCCTTGCTATTGCCGTTGCCCTGGCCCTCAAAATGCTTGTAGCACCAGCTGGTGACCAGCGGGGTCAAAATGGCCGTCACGATAGCGCAGGCAGCAACCTGTGCCGTAGCCGTCGCGAGCACAGCACCACCGTACATGGCCTCGTTGACGCTTGCCATGGCGGCAGGCGTGGCCACATTGGCTCCGGCGCAGCTCGAAATGGCCGCACCTGCGACACCCGTACCACCCGTGAGCTTATCGACCGCGATGACGGGAATTGCAAAGACCACCGAGCAGATCACGCCGAGCAGAATACCGGGAAGACCGCCATTAATGAGCTGGCCAAAGGTCATGGTCGAGCCCATGGCAAAGAAGACGAGCACGATGATGGCGGAAAGTGCCGGTGCCATCATCTTCTTAAAGCTCGGGAAGAGGTTGCCCAGAATAATGCCGACGACGATCGGCAGGATGGCGCCCACGAGCGACCAGCCGATCGGAGCCTGACCGGCAGCGCCGAGCACGATCATCGTGACCGGAGGGCCGACAACCAGCGTGGTGATTGCGACAGCGCCACGCTCGGCCTCATTGCCCATGGTGCCCATCAGACCAGCGTACATAGCGTTGTTGGCGCCGGTGCAAGCCGCCAGCATCACCATGGCAGAGATGCCAAACAGGTTGTCGTTGAACACATAAAGGATGAGCAGCGACACGGCAACGACCACGATTTGCTTGACGGCGATGATGATGGCACCGCGGGCAGCGGCGGCAGGAGCGCTCTTAAACGAAATCGTCGTACCGACGATGAGCAAAAAAGCGCCCACGAGCGGGCCTGCACCCTGCTGGGTCATGCCAAGCGTAAAGCTGCCGAGCGTTTTGAACAGGTCGGGGAATAGCGTGTTGAGCAGGCAGCCCAACAGAAGCGGCACCAAAATATTGGCACCCGGGATGGAGGACATCTTAAAGAACGGCTCCTTTGCCGCCGGCGCCTCCACCGCAGTCGATTCACTCATATATATCTCCTTTGGATGCATGCGAAACGTAGCCGCACGCGCCTATGTCAGAAAGAAGGCGACAACCCCGAGTCGCCAGGGTCGCCGCCAAACGATCACCGCGGGGTATTACCCGTCCAGGACGATGCCACCGTCGCAGTCACCGATCTCGCCGTTAACGAAGCTGGCGAGGTCGGAGGCAAAGAAGAGCACCATCTGCGCAGGCTCGCTGGCCTGGGCGGCGCGGCCCAGAGGAATACCGTTGATGATACGCTGAGAGTTCTCGTCAGAGAGAATCGAGGTCATATCAGTAAGGGTGAGCGACGGGCACACGGCGTTGCAGCGAACGCCAAACTTGCCGCCTTCCTTGGCGACTGCCTTGGTTAGACCGTTAACACCGGCCTTGGAGCTCGCGTAGGCCGCGGTGCCGAGCAGGCCACCGCCGATCTTGCCAGCAACGGAACTCACGTTGACGATAGTGCCGGCATGGGCCGCCTTAAAGTGCGGGTACACGGCGTTCATCATGGTAAAGGTGCCGTTGAGGTTGATGTCGATGGTGCGACGCCACTCGGTGTCATCGATCTCATCGAACTTCTTGGTGCTGATGACGCCAGCGCAGTTGATCAGGATGTTGGTTTGCGGCAGGTCCGTAAAAATCTGCTCGACAGTCTCGCGCGCCTTGGGTGCATCGGCGACATCGAGCTGATAGAACTTGTTGCCCTCGCCAAGCTCGGCCACCGCGGCCTCGCCCTTAGCAGCGTTCCTTGCGATGAGCGCGACGTGTCCGCCGCCCGCAACGATGCCCTTGGCAATCTCGAGGCCAATGCCCTGAGTGCCGCCGGTAACGATCGCGGTTTTGCCCGTGAAGTCAAATGCCATGACTCCAACCCCCTTGATTCAGGTGTCTCCTTGCGGGAAGTTGGAGCATCGCACGTGGCGATTATATGAGTCCCAGTCGTCATGGTGGTGACAACCCCTCGCCTAACCGCGGGCATGATAGTTCTTTGAAACGCTTTAGCAATTGAATGATTTTAAGTCTTAATGAGCTCTTAATATTGCCTACTGTATGAGGCCCGCGTATGGGGGTATCATCTTCCACCGAAAATAGTTTCTAGTGTTAGGGGTTTTCGGTGGAAGATACCGATTTCCATGAGCTTGGGCGTCAGCTCTTTACCGAGTTTGGCAGCATGCACCAGCGCGTTTCGCGCTTTGCCGACCAGGCTCTGGGTGGCGAGATGGCCGTCATGCGCGCCCTCATGCGCGCCGGCGGCTCGCTCACGCCGAGCGAACTCGCTGATCGCGCCTGGGTCTCGAGCGCCCGCATCGCCAATATCCTGCGCGCCCTCGAGGCCAAGGGCTGGGTCGAGCGCGAGCACTCAAAGACCGACCGTCGTCGCGTACACGTCACGGTGACCGACAAAGGATTCCAGGTTATCGAAATCAAACGTCGGGAATTCGAGGACCGCACCGCGGCCTTCCTCGAGCAGCTTGGCGAAACAGATACCCAAGAGATGGTGCGCCTTCTTAGACGTGCCAACGAAATTATCGACCGCAATCAAGAAAGGAGAGATGCCGAGTGAGGATTCTCAAGCTCTTTAAAAAACATATCCTGGCACTGTTCGCAGCTATCGTACTTATCGTAATCAGCTGCAACGCCGATCTGGCGCTGCCTACCTATATGAGCGACATCGTCGACGTGGGTGTGCAGCAAGGCGGCATCGCGTCGCCCGTACCCGACACCATCCGCGCCGAATCGCTCGACGACCTCGAACTCTTTATGAGCGCCAAGGACGCCAAGGCTGTGGAGGCCGTGTTTAGCAAGGCTGACAAAAACGACATTCGAACGTACGAGGGCACCGAGGAAGAGCGTGCCGATGGAGGCAAGATTGCCGACATTATGAGCCTGCCCGAGACTGTTGTCCTTTCGCTCAACCAGGGCATCGACGCCAACTCCATGGGCGACATGATGGGCTCGTCCAGCGAGAAAGACGACAACGCTGCCCAGGCCATGCCCACCCCCGAGCAAATGGCAGCGATGACGCCCGAGCAGCTCGCCGAGATGCAGCAGAAGGCCGCGGCGGCGCAGAACATGCAAAAGCAGATTGATGCCGACGGCGGTAAGATCACTATGAAGAGCCTGCGCCTGGGTGTCGAGGGCGGTCTGGTAGACCAAAGCAAGCTCGTCGAGGGCGCCAACCAAATGGCGGACAAAATGGGCTCCATGTCGGGCTCCATCGTCACCCAGCGCGCCGTGAGCTATGTACAGGACGAGTACAAGGCGCAGGGCATCGACCCCGCCGACGTGCAGAACGCCTACCTGAGCCGCATGGCGACCACGATGTTTGGACTGTGCCTCGTGTCGCTCGTCGCCACCATCCTGACCGGTGCCGTGGCTTCGCGCACCGCCTGCTCCATCGCCCGCGACCTGCGCCGCGAGACCTTCAACAAGGTTATGCACTTCTCGCCGGCCGAGGTGGGCAAGTTTAGCCAGGCCTCGCTCATCACCCGCTGCACCAACGACATTCAGCAGATCCAGATGGCCGCAACTCTGTTTATCCGCATGTGTCTGATGGCCCCCGTCATGGGCATCGTCGCCGTCATGCGCGTCCTGGCCAACCATACCGGCCTGGAGTGGACCATCGCCGTTGCCATCATCGCGGTCTCGGCCGTCGTCGGCGTGCTTATGGGCCTCACCATGCCCAAGTTCAAAAAGATGCAAAGCTTTGTTGACCGCGTGAACCTTACCGCCCGCGAGCTGCTCGACGGCCTTATGCCCATCCGCTCGTTCAACCGCGAGGAACATGAGCTCGAACGTTTTGACAAGGCGTCGCTCGACCTGATGACCACGCAGCTCTACACCAACCGAGCCATGAGCTTTATGATGCCGCTCATGATGCTCGTCATGAACTGCATCACCGTGCTTATCGTCTGGTTTGGCGCGCAGGGCGTGTCCGACGGCGTGATGCAGGTCGGCAACATGATGGCGTTTATCTCCTACACCATGCAGATCGTCATGGCGTTTATGATCCTCACCATGGTTTCGGTCATCCTGCCCCGTGCCGAGGTCGCAGCCGAGCGCGTGGAAGAGGTCATCACTTGCCCCACGAGCATCAACGACCCCGCCTCGCCCAAACTGCCCGCAGCCAGCGCGCCGCGCGGTGAGCTCACCTTCCGCGACGTGAGCTTCCAGTATCCCGATGCCCGCGCCGACGTCATCAGCGGCGTGAACTTCACCACGCATGCCGGCCAGATGCTCGGCATCATTGGCTCCACGGGTTCGGGCAAGTCTACGCTCGTGCAGCTCATCCCACGCCTGTACGACGTCACGGGCGGCAGCATTTCACTCGACGGCATCGATGTGCGCGACATGACCCTTTCCGAGCTGCGCCGCCGCATTGGTTACATCCCGCAGCAGGGGCGTCTGTTCTCGGGCACCGTCGAGAGCAACCTCAAGTTTGCCGGCGACATGGTGAGCGATGATGACATGCGCCAGGCCGCGCGCATCGCACAGGCCGAGGACTTTATCGCCGAGCGTGAGGGCGGTTACGACTCCCCCATCAGCCAGGGCGGCTCCAATGTTTCGGGTGGTCAGCGCCAGCGTCTGGCCATCGCCCGCGCATTGGCCAAAAAGCCCGAGGTCGTGGTGTTCGATGACTCGTTTAGTGCCCTCGACTACAAGACCGACGCGCGCCTGCGCGAGGAGCTGGCCAAAAACGTTACCGACGCCGCACTCGTGGTCGTGGCCCAGCGCATCGCGACCATCATGCACGCCGACCAGATCATCGTGCTCGACGACGGCCACGTAGTGGGCACCGGCACGCACGAGGAGCTGCTGCGCAGCTGCCCGGCGTACCTGGAGATCGCACAGTCGCAGCTTTCCGCCGAGGAGCTGGGGCTTACCCAAGAAGAAATTGCAGCCGTCATGGAAGGAGGCGAGCGCTAATGGCAGACGAGACCAAGACTCAGATTCCCAAGCCCACCCGCCAGCGTGGTCCCATGGGCCGCATGGGTGGCATGCGTCGTGGCGAAAAGGCCAAGGACTTTAAGGGCACCATGAGGCAGCTGCTCGGCTATATCGGCCAGCACAAGATTGCCGTGTTTGCCGCCGTCGCCTTTGCCGTGTGCTCGGTCATCTTTAACATTGTGGGACCCAAGGTGCTCGGCCAGGTTACGACCAAGCTGTTCGAAGGCCTGGTCGCCAAGGTCAACGGCACCGGCGACGTTGACTTTGACTGGATCGCCAAGACGCTCGGCTTTTTGCTCTGCCTGTATCTGGCGAGCTCTGTCTGCAGCCTGGTCCAGGGCTGGCTCATGACCGGCGTCACGCAAAAGATCTGCTACCGCATGCGCAAGGAAATCGCCGCCAAGATTGCCGTCGTGCCGATGAGTTACTTCAACGGCCACAGCAAGGGAGACGTACTCAGCCGCATCACCAACGACGTCGATACGCTGGGTCAGTCGCTCAACCAGAGCGTGACGCAGCTCATCACGTCGGTGACGCAGATTATCGGCGTGCTCGTCATGATGCTTTCGATCAGCCTGCCGCTTACCGGCGTCACCGTGCTCACGCTGCCGGCCGCCGCGATTATCTTGACCGTAATGATTCACTTCTCGCAGCCGTACTTCCGCGAGCAGCAGCAGGTTCTGGGCGCCGTCAACGGCATTATCGAGGAGGACTTTGCCGGCCAGAACGTCATTCAGGTGTTCGACCGCGCCGAGGCCTCGATCGAAGAGTTCGACCGTCAAAACGACCGCCTCTTTATTAGTGGCTGGCGCTCGCAGTTCCTGTCGGGCCTGATGATGCCGCTTATGAGCCTGGTGGGTAACATGGGCTACGTGGGCGTTGTCGTGGTGGGCGCACAGCTCGCACTGACCGGCAACGCCACGCCCGGCGACATCCAGAGCTTTATCCAGTACGTTCGCAACTTTACGCAACCCGTGCAGCAGCTGGGCAACGTGAGCAACACGATGCAGTCGATGGCAGCTGCCACCGAGCGTGTGTTTGAGTTTTTAGCCGCACCCGAGGAGGAGCAGAAGGCCGACGCGCAGATCCCTGAGAAGCGCCCCGGCCACGTGGAGTTTGACCATGTGAAGTTTGGCTATACGCCCGACAAGACCATCATCCACGACTTTAGCTGCGAGGCGCAGCCCGGCCAGACCATCGCCATCGTCGGCCCCACCGGCGCCGGCAAGACCACGCTCATTAAGCTGCTGCAGCGCTTCTACGATGTGGACGACGGTTCGCTGCGTGTCGAGGGCGTCGACGTGCGCGACTGGGACCGCGCGGCGCTGCGCGGCGAGTTTGCCATGGTGCTGCAGGATACCTGGCTGTTTAACGGCACCATCCGCGAAAACATCCGCTACGGACGCCCCGATGCGAGCGATGCCGAGGTCGAAGCCGCTGCACGTGCCGCACGCTGCGACCACTTTATCCATACGCTCGCCGGCGGCTACGACTTTATGATCAACGAGGAGGGCACTAACCTGTCGCAGGGTCAGCGCCAGCTCGTGACCATCGCCCGTGCCATTTTGGCCGACCGCCCGGCGCTGATTCTGGACGAGGCGACCTCCAACGTCGATACCCGTACCGAGGAGCTTATTCAGCGTGCCATGGATGCGCTGATGCAGGGCCGTACCAGCTTTGTTATCGCGCACCGCCTGTCCACGATCCGCAACGCCGACGTGATCTTGGTAATTCGCGACGGCGACATCGTCGAGAAGGGCACGCACGACGAGTTGCTCGCCCAGGGCGGCTTCTACGCCGACCTGTACAACTCGCAGTTCGACGAAGCGGCGTAAATTCTGCCGCAGGGAACGAATAACGCCCGAGAACGGGGGCGCAGGACAACCTGCGCCCCCGTTTTTGTTCTGCGGCCCTCGGACCGCCTCCCCTGGGACCTGATTGACAGCCCCTTCCAAACCCTGTGGGCAAAAAATAGCAAATATGAGTACTGTCACCTTTTTAGTAACAGCCAAAACCGCCTCAAACGACCTCTTTGCGGCCTCTATACGCCTTCAAATTAATAAAACGCCCGTTAGCAGGCTTCCGTCTGCCAACGTTAATGAACATATTAATCACTTTGTCTATTATCTCGCTAGACGGATATGTTACTAGGTTAGCAACAGTACTCATATTTGGCATTTTTTGCCCGCAGGGTGTTTCCTGGGGAACCGACAATAGCCTTAGGGTCCCGCGCGACGCCACTCCCTCCCGGTATCCGCCGGCGTTCCCCCCATATAAAACCTGCCAAGGTAGCGCGCAGAGATGTGGTGTAAGAGGCGGGGCATGCCCCGCCTCTTCCCTTTCTTG
>JABLTM010050628.1_pt1 | contig 10380 bp, 5 predicted proteins | sample 7160121 | NCBI WGS metagenome assembly JABLTM01 (sample SAMN14651224, study PRJNA627086) | human gut metagenome | isolation source: feces | host: Homo sapiens | reverse complement strand
AGTATCTCTGGCACTGTGTCCGATAGCCGCAATACAGACCTGTGTTTCTATCCACTCATTCCCGTTCAGCTGGATCCGACAGATCTTTCCATCGCAGATATCCAGATCTGTTACCTGTTTTGTAAAACAGAATCTTCCGCCCATCTGTTCTATCTGTTCCCGCAACGATGTGACGATACCAATCAGCTGATCCGTACCAAGATGGGGTTTCTGTTCATATAAAATGTGGTCCGGTGCGCCTCCCTGAACAAAAATCTCCAATACTTTTCTATGTCTTCCCACCGGATCCTTTACCAGAGTATTCAATTTGCCATCCGAAAATGTACCGGCGCCCCCTTCACCGAACTGCACATTGCTGTTCGGGTCCAGAATACCGTCTTTCCAGTACTGATCAACCGTTTTCTTTCGTTCTGATGCCTTCTCTCCACGCTCATAAACAACCGGTCGGAGTCCTGCTTTTGCAAGTGCCCATGCACAAAACAATCCTGCCGGCCCACTTCCGATGACAACCGGCGGCTGTTTTAGTTTCTCAGTTCCTCCTGCAGGGAATTGATATTCCGTTTTGTTTGTTAACATAATATTTTTATCGTTAACCTTTTGCATGCGATGAAGGATTTTCCGTTCCTTTGGGGTATCCACATCAACCACATAAACAAATTTCAAATCCGGCTTTTTCCGTGCATCCAGGGATCGGCGTACAATCTTCCAGGAAGAAAGCTCTTCTTTTTTTATCTTTAACTGTTGACAGATTTTCTTCTCCAGTGCATCCGGAGTATGATCCACCGGCAATTTTAACTGTGAAATACGAATCATAATATTTTCCCTTCCCCGGCCGCAGCTTTTCCGGCAACTGCTCCGCTCGACCATGCCCACTGTAGATTATATCCACCACATGGACCATCCACATCGATCACTTCTCCTGCAAAATAAACTCCCGGATAGAGACGGGATTCTAAGTGGTCCGTCAGTTCTTCCGGATCCACACCTCCGGAACAGATTTGTGCCTGTCGCAGTGCGTATGCTCCTTTTACCGATATCTGCCAGTCTTTTAATTTCTCTGCGATCTTTTCCGGTTCATAAGTTTTCTTTACCAGAACATCTATTATCTTCTTCGGAAGCAGTCCGATCAGTAATTCCTGTGGATTCTTATAAGTGCCATTCTGCCGTTGTCTGTCTGCCAGATATTGTACGAGTTCTTCTTTTGTCAGCTTTGGCATCAGATCCAGATGATAAACAGCTGTTTTTCCTTCCGCAGCCCCACGCACTGCATAACGGCTCAGCTGGAAAACACTGATTCCGGATATTCCATATTCCGTAAATAAAATCTCTCCCTGTTCCTGTCCGATGATTTTTCCGTTCACTTCCAAAATGATGCGGCCATCCATCCGGCTTCCTGCCCATTTCGGATAATAATTGTCTTTTCCACGGATTCCACACAACGACGGTAACGGTTTCACTATTGCGTGTCCCAGTTTTTCGGCCAGTGCATAACCTGTTGCACTGCTTCCCTCCACATTTGACGCCGGACTTCCGCAGGCTACGATCACGCTGTCACAGGGATACTGCCAGGTAGCTGTCTTCACCAGATACCGGTCATCTTCCCGGAGAATATCTGTCACCTCTTCCGTAGTTTTTATCTTCACTTTCTGATGTCTTGCTTCCATCTCAAGAACCTGTGCAACACCTGCTGCCTGATCGCTGTACGGATATACCCAGCCACCCCGGTCTTTTATATAGATTCCAAGTTCCGAAAAGAATGCCAATGTATCTTCTAATGGATACTGTGTAATGATTTTCCATGGGAAATCCGGCTGGCTGCTCCGATATCGGGAAGGTTCCTGTACAAGATTTGTCAGATTACATCGTCCGTTTCCTGTTGCAAGAATCTTTTTCCCGGGTTTCTCATTGTGTTCTAAAAGCGTAACCGCGGCTCCCGCCCGGGCGGCCTGGATCGCTGCCATCATTCCGGAAGCCCCACCGCCTATGATCACAACTCTTTTCATGGAAGTTCTACCAGTCCTTTTTCATATAGTTTCTGCAAGCTCATCATAATGCCAAGTTTTGCATGCTGCCAGGTCAGTCCGCCCTGAAAATATACCGCATACGGAGGCTTGATCGGTCCGTCCGCACTCAGTTCAATAGATGAACCCTGTACGAATGCACCTGCTGCCATGATCACATCGCTGTCATATCCCGGCATCGCCCAGGGTTCAGGATCCACATAGCTGTCGATCGGCGCTGCTGCCTGGATGCCTTTACAAAAAGCAATTACTTTTTCCGGTGCTCCGAAGGTGACTGCCTGAATGATATCGTGGCGGCTCTCCGTACTGTTCGGAACTACTGCAAAGCCAAGACGTTCATACACGTTGGCTGCAAAAATCGCACCTTTCAGAGCCGCTGCCGTAACTGTTGGTGCAAGGAAAAATCCCTGATAGAAAGACTGATTTACGCCCAGTGTTGCCCCTACTTCTTTTCCAAGTCCCGGAGAAGTCAGGCGGTATGCTGCGTTGTCTACATATTCTTTCTTTCCTGCAATATAACCACCGATCGGAGCCAGTCCGCCACCTGGATTCTTGATAAGAGAACCTACTATCAGATCTGCTCCCACATCTGTAGGCTCTATCGTTTCTACAAACTCACCATAACAGTTATCCACCATGCAGATCACATCCTGTTTGATCTCTTTTATAAAATCAATCAGCTGTCCGATCCTTGCTACAGAAAGTGTAGGTCTGGTCTGGTACCCCTTGGAACGCTGGATAGTTACCAGTTTTGTTTTCTCATTGATCGCTTTTCTGATATTTTCAAAATCAAAAGAACCATCTTCCAGCAGATCCACCTGTCGATAGGAAACCCCGTATTCCGCCAGAGAACCGTTTGATGGCCGGATACCGATCACTTCTTCCAAAGTATCATATGGCTTTCCTACCGGAGAGAGAAGTTCATCTCCCGGACGCAGGTTACCTGCCAGTGCAACAGCAAGCGCATGGGTTCCGCAGGCAATCTGTGGACGTACCAGAGCGGATTCTGTATGGAATGTAGCCGCGTAAATCTCCTCGAGGGTATCTCTTCCCACATCGTTATATCCGTAACCACTGGAAGCATACAGGCAGGCTTCACTGGCACGACACTGCTGCATGGCATGAACCACCTTCAACTGATTATACTCTGCCACACGATCGATCTCCTCAAATCGTTGTTTCAGACTCTCAGCAATTTCCTGTCCGAAAGAATAGACTTTCCCATCAATTCCCATTTCTTTGTACATTTCTTTTGTTATTGCCGTATCCATAATTTTCTGTTTTTCCTTTCATGCATATCTTATAATTTATTTGAAATTTTCCACGCTCACCTGATTATTTTTTTCTCTCTTAATGAAGCAAGCATGGCATCCAGAATCACCTGTGCATCATACCCAAAATCCTGCTTGTCAAACCATTCCACCTGACGTTCTCTCTTAAACCAGGTGATCTGCCGCTTGGCAAAATGTCTGGTATCCCGTTTTAATACATAAATCGCTTCTTCCAGCGACCAGGTACCATCCAGATAAGAAAGAATTTCTTTATATCCCAGTCCCTGCATGGACACCATTCCTTTATGATAGCCCATTTTTTTCAGTCTTTTCACTTCATCGATCAATCCATCGGCAAGCATCTGGTCAATTCTGGCATCGATTCGTTCATACAGACGGGTTCTTTCATCATTTAACACAAAATACGCCAGATTATATGGGGACTCTTTCTGGCGCTGCTCCTCATTATGCTGAGAAATCGGCTTCCCCGTCTGCCGGTAATATTCCAGTGCACGGATCACCCGTTTTACATTGTTTGCATGAATCGCCGCCGCAGATGCAGGATCCACAACAGCAAGCATCTCATGAAGCACCTGCGCTCCCTCAGTCTTTGCTTTTTCTTCCAGTATCTGCCGATAAGTCGTATCCTCTCCATGCACAGTGAAATCAATATCTCCGGTTACTGCCTGGATATAGAATCCGGTACCGCCCACCACTACAGGAATACGCCCGCGGTCATAGATTCCTTTCATGGCTTCTTTTGCCATCTGTTGAAACCGTACCACATTAAATTCTTCATCCGGCTCCAGACAGTCCACCAGATGATGGGGGACTCCCTGCATCTCCTCCGGTCGGATCTTTGCGGAACCGATATCCATATGACGATAGACCTGCATGGAATCCGCGGAGATAATTTCCCCGTTCACCGCTTTTGCCAGTGCAATGGAAAGGCTTGTTTTTCCTACTGCAGTAGGACCTGTTAATATAATCAAAGGTTTCTTCACTCTGTTCACCTACACAATCCGCTTAAATTTCTTTTCCAGTTCGTATTTGGTCATGGAAATAATGGTCGGTCGGCCATGGGGACAGTTATACGGATTCTCCAACTGCAACAGTTCATCGATCAGTGCTTCTGTCTCCCGAAGCGATAACTTCTGATTTCCCTTCACCGCTGCCTTACACGCCATGGTCGCCATCCGATCCGAAAGGACATCCAGCGTTTTTGAGGATGGATCCTCCTCCAGATGATCCAGTACTTCAATAAAAAATCCCTGTTCTGTCATTCCGAACAGATTCTGCGGCACTGCCCGGATACTGTATTCCCTTCCTCCAAAGGATTCAATCTCAAACCCAAGGGTTTTAAAAATATTCTGATACTTTTTCATTTTCTCCTGTTCTTCCAGATTCAGAGAAATGATGATCGGCGGGCTGACGATCTGTGAACTTACATTCCGTTCTTTCATCTCTTTTACGATTCGTTCATACAACACTTTTTCGTGAGCCGCATGCTGGTCAATGATATACAGTTTATCTTCCATCTGTACCAGCCAGTACGTATCAAAAACCTGTCCGATGATCTTGTGATGTTTTTTTGCTTCCGGACTTAGCAGTTTTCCGTCAAAAAGATCCATCTGTTCAGCCTTCTGAACACCCGAAGCAGCTATATTGTCTCTTCTGTCTGAAACGACTTGTCCTGCCTGCAAATTCGGATTCTGCTTCGCCGGGTTCTCATTCCTGCATCCAGTCTCACGCTTTTCTCCGTAACATCCCGTTCCCTGCTCCCTTACAACCGATTCTTTGTGAGTTTCTTCACCGGAAGCTGCTACTGTCCTGTCAGCTATCGGGTTAGCCGCTTTCGCACGGTTTTTCAACTCTTCCGGCTGCACTTTCTGCTGCATCTGATATCCTCTCGGCTGTTCGATCTGCCGGCGCTGTACCTCAAAAGGTTCCGGTGCTTTATCCCGGTTCGCAGGACGTACCGCCAAACGGTCTTTTCCAATCGTAACCTGTGGAATCAGTTCTTTGTGCTGCAGACACTGTATAATTGTCTGATAAATCTGTCGGTAGATCAGTTGCTGATCAGAAAAACGTACTTCCATCTTGGTCGGATGCACATTGACATCCACATCAGAGCCTTTGATCTGAATATGAAGACAGGTAAACGGATATTTATGCTGCATCATAAACGTATGATAAGCATCTTCCACTGCTTTTGTCACGATCTTACTCTTTACATATCGTCCATTGACATAATAATTTTCAAAATTACGGTTTCCTCTGGAAATTACCGGTTTCCCGATAAATCCATCGATTCGGATCGTCTCATCCCGGTCTTTTGTATGGATCTCAATCAGTTCCCTGGTAATATCTCTCCCGTAGATCTGATAAATCGCTTCTTTCAGATTATTATTTCCGGAAGTATGCAGTTTCGTCTGACCGTTTTGCATATATTTGAAAGAAATATGCGGATGCGACAGTGCCAGCTGTTCGATAAAACTGCTGATATAACCGGCTTCTGTAGTCGGTGTCTTTAAGAATTTTGCCCTTGCAGGCGTATTATAAAACAGATCCCGTATCAGGAAAGTCGTTCCGTCCGGCGCACCGATCTCCTCCATTCCCTTTTCCATACCGCCCTCAATCTGATAGCGGACTCCGATCAGCTGTTCATGGGGTTTTGTAATCAGTTCCACACGGGAAACAGCAGCAATACTCGACAGCGCCTCGCCACGAAATCCAAGAGAAGAAATCAACGAAAGATCTTCCACTTTACGGATCTTGCTGGTCGCATGACGAAGGAATGCCAGCGGAACCTGTTCTTTTTCAATACCTGTACCATTATCGGTGATACGGATAAATGTGGTACCGCCTTCCTTGATCTCCACAGTAATCGCACTGGCTCCCGCATCAATGGCATTTTCCACCAGTTCTTTTACAACCGAAGAAGGGCGCTCCACCACCTCTCCTGCTGCAATCTTATCAATTGTACTCTGATCCAAGACTGAAATCTGTCGTTTCATCGATCTATTTCCTTCCTAAGCTATAACATCTGCTATATTTCGTTTACCAGCGATTTTTTAATTTATTCTGTAACCGATATAACGTATTCATCGCATCCATCGGTGTCAGCATCGTAATATCCAGATTTTTCAGTTCCTCTATGATATCCTGATCCTGTACCGTATCAAACAGGGAAATCTGTTCCAGATCCACTTCATCATAATGTACGGCTTTCGGTTTTGTCTTTCTGGAATTCTCTGCCAGATCTTTAAATGTACTGGTAATATCCGTATGTACCAGTTCATCCACCAGTTCTTTTGCACGATCCAGAACACTGTCCGGAACACCTGCAAGCTTTGCCACCTGGATACCATAACTTTTATCGGCACCACCTTTTACGATTTTTCGTAAAAATACGATATCATCGCCTCGTTCTTTCACCGCGATACAGTAATTATTAACGCCCGGAATCTTTCCTTCCAGCTCTGTCAGTTCGTGATAATGGGTAGCAAACAGAGTCTTTGCCCCCAGAAGTTTTGTATTACTGATGTGTTCGATAACTGCCCAGGCAATGGACAGTCCGTCAAAGGTACTGGTTCCACGGCCAATCTCATCCAGGATCAACAGACTTTTCGCAGTCGCATTGCGAAGAATATTGGCCACCTCTGTCATCTCCACCATGAACGTACTCTGCCCGCTGGCCAGGTCGTCCGAAGCTCCGACACGGGTGAAAATCCGGTCTACCACACCAATCTTTGCTTTTTCTGCCGGAACAAAAGAACCAATCTGCGCCATCAAAACGATCAGCGCAGTCTGCCGCATATAAGTGGATTTTCCTGCCATGTTCGGTCCGGTGATCACGGAGACACGCTTGCTGCCGTTGTCCAGATAGGTATCATTTGCAATAAACATATCGTTATTGATCATCTTTTCAACAACCGGGTGGCGGCCATTTTTGATGTCGATCACACCTTTTGTATTGACCGTTGGGCGTACATAGTTATTGCGCTGGGCGACCACGGATAACGATGCATAGACATCCAGCTGCGCGATGGCTTTCGCTGTCTCCTGGATTCGCGGAATCTGTGCAGCCAGTTCTTCTCTCACCTGACAGAACAGATCGTATTCCAGGGCAAACAATTTATCTTCCGCGCCGAGGATCATATCTTCCAGTTCTTTTAGCTTCGGTGTGATATAGCGCTCGGCATTGGTCAACGTCTGTTTTCTTGTATAGTATTCCGGCACCAGATCTTTAAAACTGTTCGTCACTTCAAGATAATAGCCAAATACTTTATTATATTTGATCTTCAGATTCCGGATACCGGTTTTTTCTTTCTCTTCTGCTTCCAGCTGTGCCAGCCAGGATTTTCCCTGGGTTTTGGAATTCCGATAGGTATCTACCTGTTCATTATAGCCTTCCCGGATGATCCCGCCTTCTTTGACTGCCAGTGGTGGATCTTCCGTAATGGAGGCTTCTAACAGTGTATACAGATCTTCCAGGCCATCCATCTGTTCGTTAATGCGTACCAGCAGCGGACTGGTAAAGTTCGCCAGCAGATTCTTAATATGAGGAATCATTTCCAGAGACATTTTAAATGCCAGCAGATCTCTCGGGTTCGCAGAACGATAACTGATCCGACTGACCAGGCGTTCCAGGTCATATACCGGATTCAGGTATTCCCGGATCTCCTCGCGAAGCATCGCCTGCATGTTCAGTTCCGTTACCGCATCCAGTCGTTCGTTGATCGCATCTGCATCGATCAATGGCTGTTCCACAAAGCTTCGCAGCATACGGGCTCCCATGGCAGTTTTCGTCTTATCCAACACCCACAAAAGAGAGCCGCGTTTCTGTTTTTCCCGCAGGGTCTCCACCAGTTCCAGATTTCTTCTCGAAGAACTGTCGATAACCATATAGCGGTCTGTAGTATACGGGATAATTTTATTCATATGCTCCATGGTATTTTTCTGGGTATCCAGAAGATACCGGAACAGGGAACCGGCTGCGATCACACCGCTGTCATAATCAGCCAGTCCCAGCCCCTCAAGAGAGGAAATATTAAAATGCTCCAGTAATGTCTGCTTACACAGATCATCTCCAAAATACCAGGATTCCAGTGCAAACACAGAGATATGCAGACGATTCCTCAGGTCGTCCACATCCACACCGGAGACCAGAAAAGCATCATTACAGATGATCTCTGCCGGAAGGAACTTATTGATCTCATCCCAGAGTTTCCGCTCCTCATCAATCTCTGTCACATAGCAGTCACCGGTTGTGATATCTGCAGTGGATACCCCAAAATGATCTCCCACACATACGATGGCCATCAGATAATTATTCTTTCCTTCATCCAGTTCCTGCATATTAAGATTCGTTCCCGGTGTCACAACACGGGTCACTTCTCTTTTTACGATTCCCTTTGCCGTTTTCGGATCCTCTACCTGTTCGCAGATGGCTACTTTATACCCTTTATCGATCAGACGATTGATATATGTTTCTGCTGCGTGATACGGAATCCCGCACATCGGAGCCCGTTCAGAAAGACCACAGTCTTTGCCGGTAAGTGTAAGTTCCAGTTCACGGGAGACAGTTTTCGCATCCTCAAAAAACATTTCATAAAAGTCCCCAAGGCGATAAAAAAGAATCGAATCCTTATACGCACATTTTGTCTGACAGTAATGAACCATCATCGGTGATAATGACCTACTGTCTTGCGGAAGTCCCAGTTTTATAAGGGTTTCCGGCGTTATTCCGGCCTCTTCAAATACATTTGTTGATATTTTTGAGTTCAAATTATAAAATACCTCTTTCTAATCCATTGTATCATTCTCTTCCACGTTCATCTTCCTGTAAATCATTTTCCATGATTTTACTGTTATTTACAGGGATAATACATGACACTCCGTACTATATTAGCATTTTGATAATTAACTTTCAAGATTGCTTCACCGACCATTTTCGAAATTTTTGCGATTTATCCCGGAAACAGGCATTTGAAAAGGGCCAGTCCATCACGACTGACCCTCTGTTTATTGAATATAGCTTCCAAAAAACTCTTTTAATCAAAATAAATTGTCTTACCGCTCTTTGCTGACTCATAGATTGCTTCCAGTACACGGGTGACAACTGCAGCCTGCGCAGGTTTTACGATCTGTTCTGCTCCGTCTGCAACGATGTGGTAGAACAGTTCCTGCTCATAGTCCGGTGCTTCTTTCTCTTCTCCTGAGAAGAATGCTACTCCTTCGCCGAATAATGCCGGTTTCTCTACTACCTGTTTATTGTGGTGGATGTAGTTGATCCGCAGGCCGTCTTTCATATCTGCTCCGGCTTTTGTTCCGCACAGACTTGTCTTGGCCTCATCAACTTCCAGTGTGTTCAGTGCCCAGGCTGCTTCCAGCTCGATCACTGCACCGTTTTTCATACGGATGAATCCGAAAGCGGAATCTTCTACACAGAATTCCTTCGGATCCCAGTCTCCAAAGGCATTTCCCTGATTGGTCTGGTCAGCCAGTTTGTGGAAGGTCTGTCCTGTTACAGACTCTACTTCATAGTTATCCATCATCCATAAGGTCAGGTCCAGTGCATGGGTTCCGATATCGATCAGCGGACCGCCGCCCTGTTCTTCTTCATTTAAGAATACACCCCAGGTAGGAACTGCTCTTCTTCTAAGTGCATGGGCCTTTGCAAAGTAGATCTCTCCCAGTTCGTCAGCCTTGCACATTTCTTTCAGATACAGGGAATCTGGACGGTAACGGTTCTGGTATCCGATGTTCAGGATTCTGCCTGTTTTCTCTGAAGTCTCCACCATCTTCTGTGCTTCTGCATAATTCTTTGCCATCGGTTTCTCACACATAACATCTTTTCCTGCTTCCATGGCTGCGATAGAGATCTCTGCATGGGAGCGGTTCGGTGTGGTTACATATACAACATCCAGGTCCTCTTTGATAAGCTCCTGATAGTCTTCAAATACTTTTGCATCTTCTGTGCCATATTCTTTTTTTGCTTTCTCTGCACGCTCTCTGATGATGTCACAGAAAGCTACGATCTCATAGAGACCACTTTTCTTCATAGCCGGAAGGTGTTTTCCGTT
>JABLTM010041722.1_pt1 | contig 10381 bp, 8 predicted proteins | sample 7160121 | NCBI WGS metagenome assembly JABLTM01 (sample SAMN14651224, study PRJNA627086) | human gut metagenome | isolation source: feces | host: Homo sapiens | reverse complement strand
CGAAAATCTCACTTACGAATGCTCCGGCTTGCTCAGATTAATCGTGATGTCGATATCACCGTACTCGGTCGGAGTAACCCATTTGATGTCCTTACATACACGGTATCTTCTTATATAATCCGAATCCTGGCTTAACTTAAAATAGTAATCCGTAGCCTCCTTCGGAGAATTGGCATAATGAGCCTTGAATGTATCGATTACTGTCTTCGGACGCGGCATGAGGCAGTTCATCACCCTCGTGTCAAAAAGATCACGGTAAACTATGCTGTCCTCTATAATTCCCTTGGAAACCGCATAATCAAGAATTTCATTAAGTACCGGTTCCAGTTCCACATTCTTATATTCGACTCCGTCATCCTCGTAATCGTCAAGTTTCAGGCAGTCAAGAATGAGATTGGTTGTGTATATTTGCTCTTCCTGCGGCACAAGGCCTGTTTCAAGGCCGTATGTCACAAGTTTCTTAATCGCAGAATAAATCATCATATCCTCCTATTTGGCGTATCCGTTCGGATGTGTACTGTGCCACTTCCATGCCGTCGCAATTATCTCTTCAAGGTCGGCATGCTCCGGCTTCCATCCGAGAATTGTCTTAGCCTTCTCGCTTGAAGCGATAAGCTGTGCAGGGTCGCCGGCACGACGTTCTGCCATGACAGCAGGAATCGGATGTCCCGTAACCTTACGGGCTGTCTCGATTACTTCGTTGACGGTAAATCCAACGCCGTTACCGAGGTTGAAAATATTACTGTCATTGCCCTTCATAAGGTAATCAACCGCGAGGATGTGCGCCTGCGCAAGGTCAGTAACATGAATATAATCTCTGATACATGTTCCGTCCTTGGTCGGATAATCGTTACCGAAAATATTGATTGCCTCCCTCTGTCCGAGCGGAACCTGAAGGATGAGCGGAATAAGATGTGTCTCCGGCTTATGTGCCTCACCTATCTGGCCGCTTATATGCGCACCGCAGGCGTTAAAATATCTGAGTGAAACGTATTTGAGTCCGTGTGCACGGTCGGTCCATTTGAACATTTTCTCCATGGAGAGCTTGGTCTCGCCGTATGCGTTGGTCGGCTCTGTTCTGTCTGTCTCAAGAATCGGAACTCTCTCCGGCTCGCCGTATGTGGCTGCTGTTGATGAAAATACAATCTTGTTCAGTCCGTGTGCAACCATTGACTGAAGAAGCACCTTGGTTCCGTTGACGTTATTATCATAGTACTTGAGCGGATTGGTCATGCTCTCGCCTACAAGTGAGTTGGCTGCAAAGTGAATTACCGCATCGATTTTTTCTTTGTCAAGGACGCTGTCTACAAATGCTCTGTCCCTTATGTCGCCCTTGTAAAAACGTGCCTTTGGATGTACGGCTTCGATGTGTCCGGTCTCAAGATTGTCGATTATTACAACATCTTCACCTTTCTCAATTAATGCATAAACTGTGTGTGAACCGATATATCCGGCTCCTCCGAGAACTAATACTGTCATTTTACGGTCTCCTTCCATAAATAAACTATATTGTACCTGCGCCATCTCCGACTTCTACTACATAAAAGTCTGCTGCGTATCCTATTGTATCTTTATATTCCTTACCGACATTTTCAATGAAAGCGTCGATGTTATCATTTTTAACAATGCTTACGGTGCATCCGCCAAATCCGGCACCGGTCATTCTTGAACCGATCACACCGTCCTGCTTAAGTGCCGAAGCAACAAGTGTATCAAGTTCCTTACCTGTAACTTCGTAATCATCCCTGAGTGAATCGTGGGATGCAATCATAAGCTTTCCAAACTCCTCAATATCGCCTGCCTTAAGTGCCGCAACCGCTTTGATTGTTCTCTGGTTCTCATATACGGCATGTTTGGCTCTTCTCTGTCTTACCTCTGACTTGATGGCTGATCTGTACTGTTCAAACTGTGCCTCATCAAGCTCGCCAAGGCTTTTTATGTCAACAACGGTCTGCAATTCGGCAAGTGCCTCCTCACATTCCGCGCGTCTTTCGTTATATTTGGAATCGCCGAGTCCACGTTTCTTATTGCTGCATGCTATGACAATCTTGGCATCCTTAAGGACAATCGGTGCATACTCGTACGAAAGATCCGCCGTGTCAAGGAAAATAGCCTGATCCTTCTTACCCATAGCGATTGCAAACTGATCCATAATTCCACAATTGACTTTATTGAAATTATTCTCGGAATACTGTCCGATAAGAGCGATGTCAATCATGCTCACATCAAATCCGTACATATCACGGAGAAGTACTCCCGTTCCAACCTCAACGGATGCGGATGATGAAAGTCCGGATCCGTTCGGAATATTTCCACAGAGAAGAATATCAAAACCGTTGGTAATCTTATATCCCTTCTCGCCGAATGCCCACATAACGCCCATAGGATAGTTTGTCCAGTCAGCTTCCTTGCTCCATACCAGGTTATCAAGGCTGCTCTCGATTATTCCAAGACTTTCAAAATTAGTTGAGTAAAATCTCAGAACCCTGTCTTCTCTTTGTCTTGCTATAAAATATGTTCCGATCGTGAGCGCGCAGGGAAAAACATGTCCTCCGTTATAATCCGTATGCTCACCTATAAGATTAACACGACCCGGTGCAAAATATGAACGGATGTCTCCGCCGTCGCCGAATTTCTCTTTAAATGTGGCAATAAGTTTTTCTTTCATCTGTAATCTCCTTCCAAATAATTTATATATATCTTTACCTGTACCTTATATCGTGATTATAGCACTGCGCAATCGCTTGCGCAATAGATATTTACTGACTTTTTATTTTTTTATGATAAGCATTTTCATGCCTGTCATAATCCATACCGGCTCTTCACCGTCTCAAAATCATTGTTAAAAACATATGCGTTCATCCCTGATTCAACCGCTCCTCGCACATTGTCAGCTCTGTCGTCTATAAAAAGACATTCATCCGCATTAAGCCCGTACCGTTCCAGCAGAATCCTGTAAATTCCGGCATCCGGTTTAACAATGTGTTCGTCGGACGAAACCACGATTCCATCAAACCACTCAAGCGGAAAATACTTTGGAAAATATTCATAAAAGAGACTGCACGCATTCGACAGCACATACATGCCATAACCGCGTGTCTTGATTTCCCGGCAGAAATCCACAGCGCCTTCCACAGGAACCATGCATATGTCCCAATTTTCAACGCATTCTCTGAGGGCGGGATGAAGTCTTGAAGGTACCCTTTGGCTTACTCCGTCAAAGCGCTCCGAATTCTTAATTATTCCGAGGTCACCCTGTACCCATTCCGGACCGCCGAAAAGTTCTTTTCTTATAATCTGCCTGTCTTCTTCGTTATCCAGCGTCTTTTCAAGTATAACTTCCGGATTATAGTCAAGAAGCACATTTCCCATGTCTAATATGATATTTCGAATCATGGCTCAATTCTCCCTAATGAGTATTTCTTTTTACAGTATATCACAGCTACAATCCATAAACAATTTACAAAATACACATCTTTTACAGTTTGATTTTTACCTATGGATATGTTACTCTCTAAATAAATGAGCAAGCGATTGCGCACATATGATTTTTACTGTATGGAGGATTTTATTTTTTATGGAGAGGAAGATTCTTTTTCCGCAGATTGACGGAATTATGCATGGTGGCGACTACAACCCTGAACAGTGGCTTGACCGCCCCGACATTCTTGAGGAGGACATCCGCCTTATGAAAAAAGCCGGCATGAACTGCGCCACGCTCGGCGTTTTCTCGTGGTCGGTATATGAGCCGCGCGAGGGTGAATTTCACTTCAAATGGCTTACCGACATTATGGATAAACTTTATGCCAACGGCATTTACACGATTCTTGCAACCCCATCCGGAGCAAGGCCTGCATGGCTTGACATGAAATATCCCGAAGCCATGCGTGTTGACTCCCGCGGCGTGCGCGCTCATCACGGCGTACGCCATAATCACTGCATGAGTTCGCCGATTTTCCGTGAAAAGGTGCGCACGATTGACACTGAGTTAATCAAAGCAGCCTCAGCACATCCGGGGCTTATCATGTGGCATATTTCCAACGAATTCGGCGGCGAGTGCTACTGTCCTCTCTGCGTTAAGCGTTTTCAGTCCTATCTCGCCGACAAATTTGACAACGACATAGAGAAACTCAATTCTGCCTGGTGGACCACTTTCTGGAGCCACCGTTATAACAGTTTTGACCAGATTGAACCTCCTTTCGAGGGCGGTGAATACAGCATCATGGGGCTTAACCTTGAATGGAAGCGTTTTACCACATGGAATACAACTGACTTTATGAAGTCCGAAATTGCACTTCTGAAGACTGCCACCCCGCAGATTCCGGTCACCACTAATTTCATGCAAATGTATGAGGGGCTTGATTACCGCGTTATGGCGCGTGAACTGGACGTTATAAGCTGGGATTCCTATCCTTTCCTGCACAATGATTACGAGAGTCTCGCCGATACCATGACGGAAAATTCATTCGAGCATGCCATCATGCGTTCCATGAAAAAAGACAGTCCGTTCATGCTTATGGAGAGTGCTCCTGGACTTGTAAACTGGCACAATTATAACAAATTAAAGCGTCCCGGCATACACAGGCTTTTTTCCATGCAGGCCGTTGCCTGCGGTTCAGACACCGTACAATATTTCCAGTGGCGCAAGGGCCGCGGTTCCTATGAGCAGTACCACGGTGCCGTCATCGACCACCTGGGCCGTTCTGACACACGCATTTTCAAGGATGTTGCAGAGCTTGGTGCTCTTCTTGGTTCGCTCGGTGAACTCCGCGGCTCGGTTATCAAATCCCGTGCTGCCGTTATTTTTGACTGGAACTGCTGGTGGGCCGTCAACAACATGATGGGGCTTGCGCAGTCCACCAAAAAATACCCGGAAACCGTCTTCCGCGCTTACCGTGCGCTTCTGGCTCTCGGCATTGATGTTGATGTAATTTCTCCGGACGATGATTTTACCGGCTACAGCCTTATCGTCGCTCCGATGTTATATATGATAGATGAAAAAAATGCCCGCAGGCTTGCCGATTTCGTACAGTCCGGCAATACCCTTGCCGCAACTTACCTTACCGGCTATGTGGATGACAATACTTTATGTTATCTCGGCGGTTTCCCGGGTTCCGTTCTTAAAGAGGTCTTCGGCATTGTCGCAGAAGAAATCGATACGCTTTACCCGTCAGACTGCAATCATATCAACATCGCAGGCGGCGCCGTTGTCCGTGATTACGCTGAAATCCTGCGCACTGACCTCACAGACTCTGCCGATCTCGAAATTCTCGGACGTTACACCGATGATTTCTACGCCGGCACACCTGCTGTCACGCTCAACAAATACGGCCGCGGCAGGGCTTGCTACATCGGTGCACGCATTGACGACGCATCTTTCGGCCGGATCATGGAACTCCTTCTTACCGAAGCCGGAATCAGCTATAACAGACTTCCTGGCGGCATTGAATATCATGAGAGAGAATATGAAGGTACACGCTTTGCCTTTTACCTGAATTACAACGAATCCGCAGTTACCGTGAACGGTGTAAACGGACATGATTTGATATCAAATGAAGAAATTAATGGGGATATGGTAATTGAAAGACTTGGGGTAAAAATAGTGAAGTGCACCCCGGCATAATCCCCCTGACGGCACGCATTTACACCCCGGCATAATCCCTCTGGCGGCACGCTCTCGCTTGGCTGCACGCGCAACGGATGCTAAAATCTGCCTTTAGCAGATTAAGCACCGGCGTGTGCAGACAGCCGCAGTGGGTTTATGTCGGGGTGTTTATGTATTCATTGGCCGGGTGCAGCTTTGTCCTTCCAACGGATTATGCTCCGGCGTGGGCTGACAGCCGCAGTGGGTTTATGTCGGGGTGTTTATGTATTCATTGGCTGGGTGGAGCTTTGGCCTTCCAGCGGATTATGCTCCGGCGTATGCAGACAGCCGCAGTGGGTTTATGTCGAGGTGTTTATGTATTCATTGGCCGGGTGAAGCCGGTTCTACGGTCAGAATTATATCTTATAATTCACGCGGAGATGCCCTTACGACTGTTTATGGATTTCTCCGCGGGTTGCTTATGTATCTTCAACCGGAATATAACTGCATCTCAAGAGAAACTGTATCTTATACTTCGCGCGGCACTATCCCTCACATAGTCCCGAACTACCCTCGCGCGTATATACAACGCCGGACTGAACACTTCCGCGGCTGTTTGCAGACACCGATGCTACTCTACCGCCCGCCTAGGAATACCACCGCGGGTAGCTTATGTATCTCCAAGCAGAATGCAACTATATCTCAAGCGGAACTGTATCCTACCCTCCACGCGCGGCACTATCCCTCACATAATCCCGAACTACCCTCGCGCGCACTATAACGCCGGACTGAACACTTCCGCGGCTGTTTGCAGACGCCGGTGCTTAATCCGCCAAAGGCGGATTTTAGCATCCGCTGCGCCTGCAACCAAACGAAAGTGTGCCGACGGAAGGGTTCTGGCCGGCGGCATCCAAACGAGAGTGTGCCGACGGAAGTGTTCTGACCGGCGGATTCCGACGGAAGGGTTCTGGCCGGCGGCATCCGGCGGCTTTCTTATTTCCGTTCAAACACCGGTATAATGTCGAGTGGTGCGTCGCAGGTTATCGTGTCAGAGCCTTCGTAGATTCTGTGGTCGTGGATGTTCTCCCACTTGCCGGCCGGAAGATATACTTTTCGCTCGTTCATTCCGGCTTCGAGAATCGGAGCTACAAGGTATTTGTCACCGAACATGTACTGGTCGGTAACTTCCCAGCACTTAGCATCGTCAGGGAACTCATAGAACATTGTACGCATGAGCGGTGAACCGTCCTCATGAGCTTCCTTCATGAGTTTCTCGATATAAGGCTTGAGGGACCACCTGAGTTTGAGGTAATCAAGCATGATTTTCATGTTGTCCTCGCCATAACTCCAAAGTTCGTTTGGCTGGCCTGTGTAGAGATAACCACCGCCAAAATCCTTATCTGAAAGCGGCGGAATGTTGTGTGGTCCACGGTCTCCATGCATGCGGAGTATTGGGGTGAATACTGCAAATTCATACCATCTTATAAGAAGCTCCCTGAATATCGGGTCGGCGACATCATCTGTCATGAAACCACCGATATCGGTTGTCCACCAAGGAATTCCGGCAAGACCCATGTTGAGGCCTGCTGCGAGCTGATCCTGCAGGGATTCAAATGTGCTAGGAACATCACCGGACCAGATGAGCGTTGAATATTTCTGGGAACCGACCCAGCCGCATCTTACGAGGTGGAGCATGTTGTCAGCATTGCCCTCTGCGGCTATGCCGTCCGTAAATGCTTTGGCATAAAGCTTTGGATAAATGTTGGCGACCTCAAGAGCTGTTCCCATGTGGTATCTGTAATTATCATAATCGTATACGGCAAGGTCAGGCTCAGCATTGTCAAGCCAGAACATGTCGATACCGTAGTCGTAGTAGTTTTTCTTGCATTTTTCCCAGATAAATTCTCTGGCTTCAGGATTGGTCACATCGATTATGAGGCAGTCGCCCTGAAAATCATATGACTCGATTGTTCCACGCTCGGTTGTCATAAGAAGTCCGCGCTCGTACATTTCCTCAAAATTCTCACTCTTGCGGTCAACCGAAGGCCATACGGATACGACAACCTTTGTTCCCATTGAATGAAGTTCATCAACCATAGCCTTTGGATCCGGCCAGTACTCAGGGTCGAAATGCCAGTCGCCCTGTCTTGTCCAATGGAAAAAGTCGATGACGATTACGTCAAGCGGTATTCCGAGTTCCTTGTATTTGCGGGCAACCGAAAGAACCTCGTCCTGGGTTCTGTAACGGAGTTTGCACTGCCAGAGACCGAGAACGTCGTTTCGCATTATAGGCGCGCGTCCCGTAACTGCCGTATAATTCTCAATGATTCCGCGCGGTGCGTCTGCTACTGTAATCCAGTAATCGATTTCCTTGGAAGCCTGTGCAACCCACTCGGTATAATTTTTACCGAAAGAAGCACTTCCGACACCCGGATTGTTCCAGAGGAAACCATAACCGAGACTTGACACGGTAAAAGGAATGGAAATCTGCGAATTTCTCTGTGCAAGTTCAAGCACACATCCCTTGAGTTCAAGGTACGGCTGCTGATACTGGCCCATTCCGTAAAGTTTCTCGCCGTCGTTGCTCTCAAATCTCATCTTGAGCGAATAATCTCCACCGATTATCGGCTTGTAATTGCGGGCAATCAGTTTGAGGCATCTGCTCTCATTGCTGATGGTACCGTAATAACTTCTGTAATATTCCCTAAGGATAAGTTTGCCATCTCTGTAAAAAGAAAGAATGCCGACCTCATTCACATCCGCTCTTATGCGGCCGTTTGTGATGCTCGCCGTTCTGCCGTCGATTGTAATCTTAACCGCATCCGAACAGTCCTCCTTCTCCTCGGTAAGCGCCCAGTCATTGCCGGTAAATGCGGCATTTTTGGTGCTGCGTACACGAAGTGAATCCTTTCCCCATGCTTCAATACGGATTTTCTCCGTCTGGTGAGTAAAAAATAATACGTTTTTCTCCTGTTTAAAAATCATAACCTGTCCCTTTCCGCAATATCTGCTTGATATCTTTATATAGTGACATTATAATGACTTTATAGTTATAATTCTATATCTTTTTTGCCTATTACTAACACTATTTTGATATTATATGTAGGAGGAAGCATGAACTTGCACGATTCTCTTCTCAAAGAAAAAGAGCCCCACGGAAATGTACTGTTTCCACTTAGGGTTCACGATATAATTACCAATCCCGGTATTTCCGAGCGTGTCGGCTGGCATTGGCACAGTGAATTTGAATTTCTGGTCGTCACAAGTGGAGAGGCGGATTTTGGCATCAATGAACGCTCCATAAAAGTCCGTGAAGGCGACATTATTTTTATAAGACCTGATGTATTGCATTTTATGAGTGCCGAGGGTGGAACGGCGGTTGATTTCTATGCGGTTGACTTTCTTCCTGACCTGTTTGGTGGGTATCCCGCGGATGACATCCACCGTAAATATGTTACGCCGGTAGCTGGTGGGGAAATTATTTTTCCCGAACTGTTGGACGGCTCGGAAGCATGGCATAAGGACATCGCCGACAGGCTGACGGAAATACGACTTTTATATGAGGAACACCGTCCCGGCTTTGAACTTCTTATAAAATCCGATATCTGCGCTGTGTGGTATATGATGTTTGAACATGCCGAGCACGCAGTTTCACAGGCGGACACTTCATCCGACCACCGCATGGTGCGTATCAAATCAATGCTGTCATGGCTTCAGATGAACTACCGCGAAAATATTACCATTGAGCAGATGGCTGATGTCTTTCATATAAGTGAGGGGCAGTTATGTCGTTTTTTCAAATCGATGACCCGTATGTCGGTAATCAGTTATCTGAATTTCTACCGTATAAGCCGTTCCATAGAAATGCTTGAGAAAACCGATTTGCCGGTAAGCCGTATTGCACTTGATTCAGGTTATGATAATATCAGTTATTACAATAAGGTTTTTAAAGAACACATGCACATGACCCCCGGAGAATTCCGCAACCTGTCCAAGGACGGCAGTTCGCACCCGGAAGTCATTACGGTATAAAAACAGCGGGATGCCTATGCATCCCGCCTCTGTTATCTCTTATCTTCTGGCTGTTTTTGTTGAACTCCAGTCGCCCATCGTACTGCCACTGTATGCCCTCACTGTATATGTATATGTAGTTCCTGCTTTAGCGGTCCTGTCCGTATAACTTACGGTTGAACCGCTCTTGATATCTGCGATTCTTCCCCAGCTTCCTGATCCGCTCTTGCGGTATACTATGTATCCTGTTGCTCCGGTTACTCTAGTCCATCTGACATTGATTCCTCCGCTTACTTTAGATGCCGATGTGAGTTTAGGATCTGACAGTCTCTTGACCGATCTCGCGCTGTGCCAGTCTCCCATCGTACTTCCGTTGTATGCTCTGACTGTATATGTGTATGTGGTTCCGCTTGCTGCTGTCGTATCTGTATAACTTACGGTTGAACCGTTCTTGATGTCTGCGATGCGCGCCCAGCCTTTGCCTGCTCCCTTGCGGTATACTATATAGCCTGTGGCTCCGGTTACCCTGCTCCATTTAACCTGCACTCCGTAGGTTATGTTGGATGCTCCCGAAACTGTCGTGTCGGAAAGTCTCATCAGTGACTTCGCGCTGTGCCAGTCTCCCATCGTGCTTCCGTTGTATGCTCTGACTGTATATGTATATGTCGTTCCGCTTGCTGCTGTCGTATCTGTATAACTTACGGTTGATCCGCTCTTGATATCTGCAATGCGTCCCCAGCCTTTGCCTGCTCCCTTGCGGTATACTATATAGCCTGTGGCTCCGGT
>JABLTM010021003.1_pt1 | contig 10381 bp, 10 predicted proteins | sample 7160121 | NCBI WGS metagenome assembly JABLTM01 (sample SAMN14651224, study PRJNA627086) | human gut metagenome | isolation source: feces | host: Homo sapiens | reverse complement strand
CAGATCCGAAAGGGCTCCGTCGCCTTGCAGAGGAACTGCAGTACCGCGAAGACATTATCCGTATCCCAATTCTCTGCTGTCTGGAGCAGCCACAGTATCAGAAGGATTTTCTGGAATCTGTCAAAAAAGGCAGGCTCCATAAAAGCGAGGATATCAGTTTTGCACTCGATGAAAAATATATACTGATTTTTAAGACCATGGATTCCACAGAAAAAAGAATGTTCGCGGAGTATAAGTACATTCTGGCGGAATATCTGCAGGGTACGCTTCAGTGGATGCAGAGAGAGGGAATCGTGTGCCGGTTTTATATCGGTACGTTTCAGAACAGCTTTTTAAAATATCATTATGCGTACCGGCATTGCAGGTGGCTTGAAAAGAATACAAAAAGCAGGCACAACAGTGTTTATTTTTACGATCATATCTGTGATTTCGTTCAGTCGATCGTACCAGAAGATGAACTGGATCATATCTTTAATGTATATGGAAAGCTTTTGCCGGAAGATATGCAGAACAGCTGTAAAGAACTGATCAACACGCTGGTAGATACAAACTTTAACACGGCGAAGGCATCCGAAGCTTTGTATATGCACAAAAATACTTTCCTTTATCAGTATAATAAAATCCGTGATGTACTGAATGTCAATCCACAGAGTTCATATGAGGATAAGTGGTTTTTGATCTTTTTACAGCTTTTCTTGCGAAAAAAATAATACAAACATCTGTTTTGGTATCAGAGAACAAAAATTGCGCAATGATTTGTGTCAGAATACTTTGAAATCCTTTTCTTAGTTTGCTAAAATTCATGTCATTAATGAAAAACCTGATGTAAACAAATGAGAAAAGGGGGAGTTAGTATGACAGGTTTTCCACTTATCATCGCGTTTGTTATCGCGATAATATTAATGATTGTAGCAATTTCAAAGTTCAAGATTCATCCGTTTATTTCCATCATGACCGTATCATTGTTACTCGGTCTGGTTGCCGGAATTCCGCTTGTGAATCAGACAGCAGATGACGGAACTGTAACGCTTGGTCTTGCAAATGTTATCGGACAGGGCTTTTCCGGAACATTCACCAGTATCGGTATCGTAATCATTCTCGGTGCACTCATCGGTACAATTCTTGAAAAAACCGGTGCCGCACTGAAACTGGCAGATATAGTTATCCATATCGTTGGTAAAAACCATCCGGAACTGGCCATGGAACTGATGGGCTGGGTTGTATCTATCCCGGTATTCTGTGACTCCGGTTTCGTTATCCTGAACCCGATCAGAAAAGCACTTGTAAACCGTACCGGTGCATCTTCCGTTGCAATGACAATCGGACTTTCTTCCGGTCTGTACATCGCGCATGTATTTATCCCGCCGACACCTGGCCCGATTGCAGCAGCATCTACTATGGGCGTTGGTGATAACCTTCTTCTGGTTATGGGACTTGGTGCTCTTTGCTCCATCCTTCCGCTGATTGCAGGTTATTTCTTTGCAAAATATATCGGAAAAAAAGTACAGGCAGATGATGAAGCAAATGCAAATGATGTGAAGAAAACATATGAAGAACTTGTTGCTGAATACGGTAAACTTCCGGGAAGCTTTAATGCGGTCGCTCCGATCCTTGTACCGATTATCCTGATGGCACTTGGTTCTATCGCAAGCATGGCAGGACTTACGGGAACAGCAAATGACATTCTTCAGTTCTTTGGAACACCGATCATCGCTCTGGCAGTTGGTACGATCTTTGCAATTGTTCAGCTTTCCGGTGCAGGCAAGATGGCAGATTTTTATGATATTACAAATGAAACACTGAAAACTGTAGGACCAATCCTGTTTGTAACAGCAGCAGGTGGTGTACTTGGTAAAGTAATATCTTCTACAGATATGATCAACTACATTACACAGAATGCAGCACTGCTTGAGAAGATTGGTATCTTCTTCCCATTCATTCTTGCAGCAATCCTGAAAACAGCACAGGGATCTTCTACAGTTGCAATCACAACAACTGCAGGTATTGTAGCTCCGATCCTTACTGTTCTCGGACTTGGAACACCGGTTCGTACCGCTCTGGCAGTTATGGCTATCGGCGCAGGAGCAATGACCGTATCCCATGCAAACGATTCCTATTTCTGGGTTGTTACAAACTTTGGTGGAATGACACCAGAAAAAGGTTATAAAACGCAGACCGTTGCTACCCTGATTCTTGGTATCAGTTCAATGGTTGAAATCTTTATATTATCTCTGTTCTTATAATCAGAGAACCAAAAATTGTATCTTGAGAGGAGACATCCAATGAAGTTTTTATTTGCGTCAGATTCTTTTAAAGGAACCCTGTCTTCTCCGAAAACAGCAGAATTACTCACATGTGCAGCCCGGGAGATTTTTCCGGACTGCATATGTGACAGCATAGAAGTTGCGGATGGCGGAGAAGGTACGACAGATGCAGTTCTTTCGGCAGTAAACGGCAAAAGCAATTCACTGAAAGTGCATGGACCGTTGTGGGAAGAACTTACCTGCAGTTACGGAATGCTGGATGAAAAAAGAGCAGTCATGGAAATGGCAGCAGCATCCGGACTTCCACTGGTACCGGATGAAAAAAGAGATCCACGATATACAACTTCCTATGGAACCGGCGAAATGATCCTGGACGCTTTAAATAAAGGCTTCCGTGATATTTCCATAGCAATCGGCGGTTCTGCAACAAACGATGGCGGAATCGGCTGCATCCGCGCACTGGGTGTACGTTTCCTTGATGAAAACGGGGAAGAGCTGAAAGGTTGTGGCGAAGATCTGATCAAAATCCGCAAGATTGATGTATCCGATATGAATCCGCTTGTAAAAGAATGCAATTTCACGGTAATGTGTGACGTGACCAATCCTCTGTGCGGAAAAGACGGTGCGACCTATACATTCGGAAAACAAAAAGGTGCAACACCTGAGATTCAGGATGAGCTGGAAAAAGGAATGCAGAACTACCGTGATATCCTGAAAGCACAGTTTGGTGTCGATATGGACCAGATAGAAGGTGCTGGAGCAGCAGGCGGACTTGGAGCAGCACTGATGGTTTTCCTGAAGGGAACGTTGAAATCAGGAATTGAAACAGTACTTGATCTGGTTGATTTTGACAAACGTTTGGAAGGCGTTGATATAGTTGTCACCGGTGAGGGTGCGACCGACTGGCAGTCTGTATTCGGCAAAGTTATGCAGGGCGTTGGCATGCACTGCAAGGCACATAACATTCCGGCAGTGGCAATCGTAGGCAGCATGGGAACAGGTGCTGAAGATATTTTCGATTATGGAATTGACTCGATGATCACAACGATCAACGGAGTGATGACACTTCCCGAGGCACTGGAAAATGCGGAGGAACTTTACCTTTGCGCAGCAAGAAGAATGTTCCGTATGCTGCGCGCAGGAAGCAGACTTGCATAAAGAATAACATATGGTTTTATAAGAAAGAATGCTGTACGAGAGAAAATCGTACAGCTTTTTTCTTTCCGGCAGGCGGAAATAGGAACACAGCGCAGAAATGGATGGTTGAAAAAGCTTTCAATGGCATTTATACTTAATATAGATTAAATGATTGTTCTTATCAACCGGAAAAGGAGAAAGCGAACATGAAAAATTATTCTGAAGATGCAAGCAAACAGTATCATATTCAGGTAGGTCAGGGTGATGTTGGCCGTTACGTGATCTTGCCGGGAGACCCGAAACGCTGCAAAAAGATCGCGGAGTATTTTGATGATCCGGTTTTTGTAGCAGACAACAGAGAATATGTAACTTATACAGGAACACTGGACGGCGTAAAAGTAAGTGTAACTTCTACCGGTATCGGCGGCCCGTCAGCTTCAATCGCAATGGAAGAGCTTTATCGCTGCGGAGCAGACACCTTTGTCCGCATCGGGACCTGTGGCGGAATGCAGCCGGAAGTAAAGAGTGGTGATGTGGTCGTTGCAACGGGCGCTATCCGTATGGAAGGTACCAGTAAGGAGTATGCTCCGATTGAATTTCCGGCAGTGGCAAATCTGGAAGTGATCAACGCGCTTGTGGAAGGTGCAAAGAGAGAACACTGTGAATTTCATACAGGAGTAGTACAGTCTAAAGATTCATTTTACGGCCAGCATGAACCGGAAGTAAAACCGGTCAGCTATGAACTGATGAATAAATGGGAAGCATGGAAACGTCTTGGCTGTCTAGCTTCTGAGATGGAATCTGCGGCACTGTTTGTTGTGGCAAATTATTTAAGGGTACGTGCAGGAGCCTGCTTTCTTGTGATTGCCAATCAGGAAAGAGAAAAATCAGGACTGGAAAACCCGGTAGTGCATGACACGGACAAAGCAATCAAAGTTGCAGTAGAGGCAGTCCGTGAACTCATTCGTGCAGATAAAGAACAGGAAAAAAGAAAATAAAACCGGATGGTTCAGAGAGAATCAGAAAGGCAGGCAGAATTATGGATAAAAAACAGATTGAAGAAATGATCGATCTGGCGATTAGGCAGTTGGATTATTCTTATGCACCGTATTCACATTTTCATGTAGGTGCGGCACTTCTGGCAAAGAATGGAACATATTATACAGGGTGCAATATTGAAAATGCAGCTTATACGCCAACAAACTGTGCTGAAAGAACAGCTTTTTTTAAGGCAGTCAGCGAAGGGATAAAAGAATTTGAAGCTATCTGTATTGTGGGTGGTAAGGATGGAATCCTGACAGAGTATGCAGCACCGTGTGGTGTGTGCAGACAGGTAATGATGGAGTTTTGTGATCCGAAAACATTTAAGATTATTCTGGCAGTCAGCAAAGATAAATATGATGTCTTTACCTTAAATGAACTTTTTCCACTTGGATTTGGACCGGATGATCTGGCATAGATTATAATAGCATAAAAGAGGTGATGTTATGAACCAGAGTGAGAGAAGAAGATACCTGATCCAGGAGTTATTAAACGAGCAAAAAGAATACAGTAATTATTCAATTCCGGAAGATTCGCAGGGGCAGAAAGATCTGCTCCGTGGACTTCTTAATGTACGTGCACCGAAGATGCTCAGCATAGAATTTCTGAAGATTCAGGATGAGTATCTGAAAGAGGAGACGGAGAAAAAAGGCATCACAGAGCTTGCTGATCTCACTCCGGTCGAGCAGGGAATCTATCTCTGGCAGGGTGATATTACTACGCTTCGCTGTGACGCGATCGTCAATGCGGCGAACAGTAGAATGACTGGATGTTATGCGCCAAATCATAAATGTATCGACAACTGCATCCATACCTTTGCAGGTGCGCAGCTTCGCTATGAATGCGCACAGATGATGAAAGCACAGGGGCATGAGGAACCGACAGGGCAGGCGAAGATCACTGCCGCATATAACCTGCCGTGTCGTTATATCCTGCATACGGTAGGCCCGATCATTTATGGCAGAGTAACGGAGAAAGACTGTGAACTGCTTGCCGGAAGTTATCGTTCCTGCCTCGAGCTTGCAGCACAGAATCATCTCGAAAGTGTAGCATTTTGCTGCATTTCTACAGGTGAATTTCATTTCCCGAAGGAACGCGCAGCCGAGATTGCCGTTCGGACAGTGAGAGAATTTTTACAAAAAGAAACCAGCGTAAAAAAAGTAATTTTTAATGTATTTAAAGATTATGACAGGGAAATATACGAACATACACTGGCAAAAAAATAAGGAAATATGCTATACTGAATGTATTGAAATTATCAATGGGGTTTCTTACAAAACAAGAGGAGGTTTTTCCAATGAGAGAAGTAAAAGCAGTAAAAATCAATGCAGCAGATTTTGCACCATACGGCACATTCTGTAACATGACAGAGCCGGAGGGATATCCGCTGTCAGGAGAAATCCATAAGTTTTATCCGGACCGCATTTCCGGAACCTGTGTGGGAAGCATGGCATTTTCTCCAATTGCAGTCCGTAAGGATGAAAGAGTTGTCAAAATGGCAGAATATCATACAACGACATGGGAAGGCATCGTGGCATTGGACGATGATATGATCATTCATGTTGCACCGGCATCCGGCGGTACACCTGTACCGGAACTTGCGAAAGCATTTATCGTTCCGAAAGGATACATGGTAAAAATCAATGCGGCAATCTGGCATCTCTGTCCACTTCCACTCAACAATGATGAGCTTCACGCGATGATCATTCTCCCGGAATGTACATACGCAAATGACTGTACAGTTGTTGAATTCGAAGAAAAAGACTGGTTCAAAATCACAGAATAAAAAATCCTCCGGGTTTATTGCCCGGGGGACTTTTTTCAGAAGATCAGATCTGTAAATCCAGTGGATACAAGGAACAGGATCAGCATTACGACCGGCACGACATAGCGGATCATGAAGCGGTACAGACCGGCACGTTTGAAATGCTCGCCATTTCGTTCTACTTCTCCGACGATCCAGTCAGGTCCGATTACCCAGCCGATCAGAATACTGGTCAGCAGAGAAATAAACGGCATCAGGAAGCTGTTGCTGATGTAGTCCATGACATCAAGAAGCTGTCCGACGGAACCATTTGGAAGGCTAAGTTCGAAATACAGTTTGTTGTATCCGAGACAGATCAGGACAGCAGTGACCAGAGAATAAATACCGACAGCACCGCACATTTTTTTACGAGGTTTATGGTAAAGTTCCATACAGTTAGCAACCAGGGTTTCCATGACGGAAACGCAGGATGTCAGTGCCGCAAAGCCCATCATCAGTAAGAACGCGACTGCAACAGGACGGCCGAGGACTCCCATGGCATTGAAGACTTTGGGCAGTGAGATAAAGATCAGGCTCGGTCCGGAAGCCATGCCGTCTGTGCCGAGAAATACGAATACAGCCGGGATGATCATCATTCCTGCAAGAAAAGCAACACCTGTATCAAAAATCTCAATCTGGTTGGTTGCCTTGTTCAGATTGACTTCATTTTTTACATAGGATCCATAAGTGATCATGATACCCATGGAAACGCTCAGAGAAAAGAATAACTGGCTCATGGCATCCAGAAGAATTTCAAGAAAGCGCTTCACGGTAAGACCGTTGAAATCAGGCGTTATATAAAAAGCAAGTCCCTGCAGACCTGTACGGACACTTCCGTCTGTATCGGTATGTGTCAGTGTCAGTGAAAAGATTGCGATGATCAGGATAAGTAAAATCAGGCCAGGCATAATGATCTTTGAAAACTGCTCGATTCCTTTTTCTACGCCACGATATACGATCCATGCAGTCAGAGCAAGAAAGACCAGCATAAACACGATCGGAGCAATGTCTGAGGTGATAAAAGATGTAAAATATCCGTCAGTTGCGGCATCTTTTCCATCGGAGATAATATAGGTAAGAAAATATTTCGTGATCCAGCCACCGATGACAGAGTAATATGTCATGATCAATGTCGGCACAAGAAATGTCAGTTTACCAAGAAACTTCCATTTCGGATTGAGCGCTTCAAACGCCCGGAGTGCATTTTTCTTGGTTTTTCGCCCAATCGCAACATCTGTTGTGAGCAGAACGAATCCGAAGGTAAGCACCAGGATCAGATAAACCAGCAGGAACAGACCACCGCCGTCTTTCGCACAGAGATATGGGAAGCGCCATATATTTCCCACACCCACGGCGCTTCCGGCTGCGGCAAGAACGAAACCGATCGAGCCGGAAAAACTACTTCCTTTTTCTTTCATTTTTAATTCCCCCTGCAAATTGAATTAAGGGCCAGGAAAACCTGACCCGTTAAGTCTATTTTAGCAGAAAAGAACAGAAGTGCAACCCATCAATAGCTTCTGCTTTACCGTCATCAGTGATTTTTACTGCATTTAGACTGAAAAATGATGAGGGGTTACAAAAAACAAAGGAGAATTTACATGGATCATAAGATAAAAGTCCTCTTTCTGGATATTGACAATACACTTCTGGATTTTGATGCAGGTGCGGCATGGGCGATGAATCTGTGTTTTAAGAAGGCTGGGCTTGAATACCGTCCGGAAATGTTTGCGGTATTTAAAGAAGAAAATAATAAAATCTGGCGGCGGATCGAACTCGGGGAACTGACGATGGACGATCTCTTTTATGTGCGCTGGCAGACGGTGCTTCGACATCTCGGACTTACCGCAGACGGTGTGGAGATGGAGAGAGAATTCCGCAGGCTTCTCCATTTAAGTGCAATCCCGGTAGATGGGGCGAAAGAGATTCTCGAGTATTTATATAAGAAGAAATATTGCCTTTGTGCTGCAAGCAACGGTCCTTATGACCAGCAGATCAACCGTCTGAAAAGTGCGGATATGCTGGAATATTTTACATACTGTTTTGTTTCTGAGACAGTTGGGGCGGACAAACCCAGCCGGCAGTTTTTTGACGGCTGCATGAAGGAATTTACGGATGTTCTGCCATCGGAATGTATGATGATCGGAGATTCCCTGACCGCAGATATTGAAGGCGGACAGGCTTACGGGATGTCCACATGCTGGTTTGTGCACTCTGGGGATAAAAGTGCCATTCAGCAAAATAATGGTGGAAAAGTAGTTGATCATATCATCTATGAGCTTGCTGAACTGAAAAATATCTTATAAAAAAGATTTCCGGAATCATGCATAAAATCCGTTTTCTTCCAGATACTATCACCGTATTGTAAATAAAAAGAGAGGAAGCGGATACGATGATATTAAAAGAAAAAGAACGCACAACGATTCAGGACTTACAGACACAGGAAAAAAGCTGTATTGAAAAATACGGAAGATATGCGCAACAGGCAAAAGATCCGGAACTGAAAAATCTTTTTCAGACTTTGCAGCAGAAAGAAAGAGAACATTACGAATCTCTGGATCGTGTACTTCGCGGAGAAGTTCCGCAGTGTAACTGTAACGACAGTGACGGCAGGGACTATCAGCCGAAAGCTGCTTATACTGCAATGAGTTCTCCGGAGGACAAACAGCAGGATTCTTTTCTGGCAACTGACTGTATTGCGACAGAAAAGCTTGTTTCCGGAGAATATAATTCAGAAGTGTTTGCTTTTGGTGACAGTGGTGTGCGCAAACTGCTTGCAGACATTCAGGTAGAAGAGCAGAACCACGCAGAGATGCTTTACAAGTACAAAACCGTAAACGGTATGGTATAAAATACAACAACAGAATATAATAACAAAAAGCATATAAATGCTCCCGGACGGCAATTAACAAGGCTGTCTGAGGAGCTTTTTTGCGTTATGCTGTCAAAATAAAAATTCAGTTTTACAAACATTTTACAGTGTTATGATTATGCATTTTACTTTTCGCCCTTATACTTGCACTTGTCAATGAGGAAAACAATTGAATATAGCAAAATAAAGAGGAGATTTTATCATGAAGAAAAAATTTTTAGCAATCGTTACAGCAGCACTTATCGGAACAACCGCATTTGCAGCAACTGCAAGCGCAGCAAGCGGAGCCATTGATGTAATTTCACGAGAAGACGGATCCGGAACAAGAGGAGCATTCATCGAACTGTTCGGAATCGAAGAAAAACAGGGTGATGAAAAAGTCGACATGACAACAGAAGATGCAAGCATCACAAACAGCACTTCCGTTATGATGACAACAGTTGCAGGCGATGAGAACGCAATCGGTTACATTTCCCTTGGTTCTCTGAATGATACAGTAAAAGCAGTAAAGATTGACGGTGCAGAAGCATCCGCAGAAAACGTAGCAAATGATACATACAAAGTATCCCGTCCATTCAACATCATAACAACTGACAAACTCAGCGATGCAGCAAAAGATTTCGAAAACTACATTCTCAGTTCTGACGGACAGCAGATCGTAGAAGACAACGGATACATCAAAGTAGCTGATGATGCTAAAGCATATGAGCAGAGTGATGCAGAAGGTAAAGTCGTTGTAGCCGGTTCTTCTTCCGTAACACCGGTTATGGAAAAACTGAAAGAAGCATATGAAAAAGCAAACGGCGGCAAGATCACAGTAGAAGTACAGCAGAGCGATTCCACAACAGGTATCACATCCGCAGCAGAAGGCATCTGTGACATCGGTATGGCATCCCGTGAACTGAAAGATGAAGAAACAACTGAAAATCTTACAGCAACTGAAATTGCAAGAGACGGCATCGCAGTTGTAGTAAACAATGACAATGATATTGATGAGCTGACCAGTGATCAGGTAAAAGCAATCTTCACAGGTGAGACAACAGACTGGGAAGATCTGGCTAAATAAGTAAGACCGATACAAAACGACAGAAGATGAAGCCCGGGTCACCGGGCTTCGTGTATGTCCTGCATTACATATCAGGGACGTGCCGGGGGTGTGCATCCGATGATAATTATGAGAGAGGAAGAGTCCTGTATGAATAGATTTAAAGAACAGGCCATGAAAATTGTTTTTATGGTGGCTGCCTGTGCTTCAGTCCTGGCAGT
>JABLTM010042064.1_pt1 | contig 10384 bp, 10 predicted proteins | sample 7160121 | NCBI WGS metagenome assembly JABLTM01 (sample SAMN14651224, study PRJNA627086) | human gut metagenome | isolation source: feces | host: Homo sapiens | reverse complement strand
TTTGCTAATTTTTTTAATACTTCTATTATTTCTCCTGCAGTATCACTATCAAGATTACCTGTAGGTTCATCAGCTAGAATTACTGGTGCTTCTGATGCTAATGCTATTGCTATGGCTACTCTTTGCTGTTGACCACCAGATAGTTTCATTACATTTCTATTTATCTGACTTTTATCAAGTCCCAATTGTAGCAAAATATCTTCTGATGCCTTTTTATTTACTAATCTAACATTTTCTATTGGTGTTAAATAATCAATTAAATTATAATTTTGAAAAACTAATGTTATATTGTTTTTTCTATGATTACTATAACCTTTGTTCTCTATATCCTCATTTTTGAATAGAATTTGACCTTTTTGTGGTTTGTCTAGTCCTGCTAATAATGAAAGTAATGTTGACTTCCCTGCTCCTGATTTTCCTATTATTGCATAAAATTGTCCAAGTTCAAACTTTTGATTTACTGATAACAAAATCTTCTCTCTTGAATTTGAATAATTATATGTTACATTTTTTATTTCTAATATATCCATTGCTATCTCCTAACTTATCTTTGATAATATTTCTTTTGGTTTTTTTACTAATATCATTGCACTTGCAATAATAACTGATAAAACAATAATTACTATTAATATTCCATAACTTTGTAAAAATATTGTAATATTTGATATTAAATTATCATTTTTTAGTAGATTATTAATATTTATTGTCGAATTATCAGAATTGATAAATCCACCTATTATTTGATTTAATATCACATTTCCTAAAAATAAAGATGATACTATAGATGGTAGTGATATAAATATTAACTCAAATGTAAATTGAGCTATAATTTTTGCTTTACTTATTCCTATTGATAATAATATTCCTATTTCATAAATTCTTTCCCTTAGCCATAAAATTAATATTAATGATAAAACTATTATTCCTCCTGTCATAATTAAATATGTCATAACCTTTATTATATGTTTTATACCTTCTACAGATTCTAAAGTTTCTTCATATACATCATCATCTTTTTCAATATTGAATTTTGACCAATCAATTTTTATTTCTTTAATTTTATTTAATACTATGTTTGTATCTTCTGAACTATCTGAAAATATTTCAAGTTTATTTACAACTTTATTGTTTTCTGCTTTGTTTAATGCTACTTGGCTTGATTCATAATCAATAAATAACATATTTTCGCTAAAGTCTGATGTCATTCCTGTGTATTTTTCTTGTTTTTTTCCAGAAAAAATCCCAATAATCTCAAATTCATATTCTGTTTTTATTTCATTATTGTTTAAATCAAATAGTTCAAGACGAATTTTATCATTTAATTCTAAATTATTTTTTTGTGCCAGTTCTTCATGTATAATAATTTTTTCTCTGTCATCTTTTTCAATATGTCTACCTTTTATAAGAGTAAAAACTCCACTATTAAATAAATTGTCCTTTCCAGTATTATTTGTGGCTTCTATTGAAAATATATTTCTAAATTCTTCTGGCATATCGTCTCTTTCGATCATTTGCATTCCTTCTACTGCTTTAATATTTGTAGATTTTGCTAATCCATCATATTGTGGAACTGTTTCTTTTATCTCTTTTATATTTTCTATTTCTTTAAATTGATTTGTTTTAAAGTTCTCATTGTTATTTTGTGTTATTGATAAAGATGTATTTGATAACTTATATAAATTATTTTCTAAGCTGATTGTTGATTTCATTATGTTTAAACATGAGTATAAGCATGAAAGAACTATTGTTAAAATAATAAATATAATAACTGTTCTACTCCTCTTTCTCAAGATATATGCTATAGCATTTTTTAACATTTTTATCACTCTCCTTTATACATATTTAATAGATTCCATTCTTTTTACTACTTTACATCCAAAATAGTACTTATGCTATCGTATTACAATAAAAAATATTATTTATTATAATTCTACTGTGCATAAAAACATATTACATTTGTTTTATATTATCAAAATTTTGTGCAAAAAGGAGTAGGAACAAAATATAAAGCCATACATATATGATTCTACTCACAAAACCTTGCAATTCCTTGCTATTACTAATATTTAAGCTATCTATTTTAACAGCAAACTTATCAATCCTTTCGTTGTTGTTTGACGATTACATTGTATTGGATTAACCATGTTTTTTCAATATTAAATTAAACTCTTAAATTATTTCTTATTCTTCTATTTTTTCAAAGAATTCTTTTCCAAGACCACATAATTGTTTATTATCTTTTGTATCATAAATCATTTTCTTTTCCTTTGGTTTATTAACATCTATTTCATTGTTGATTAATCCTAGTGTTACCTTTATAGGTTTTACTTTACTTAATAACCGTTCCTGAATATCCTTTTTTCTCACCACAATTAAAAGTTATACTATAATTGTTCCTAAATTCTCTTAAAATTTCTTCACATACATCTTATTCTGCTCTTACCTCCTGTAAGCAAATAATGTCTGCATCCTCTTGCTTTATCCAATTTAATACATTCAATTTGGTTGCTGCTCTTAGCCCATTCAAATTATAACTTATAATTTTCATTTTTAAGAACCTCTTTCCAAATTAGAATTTAACAAATTTACATATAAAGTATCACATTTTTTTGAATTTTTCAAGGATTTTTATATTTTTTCAAAGTTCTTAAATATTTTTATGTTATTATACTAACTCTCAAATTTATATAATTTATCTTTAAACATTTCATTTTTTGCAATGACTACATCATATTTATGAATTTTACTATCAGGAGCTCCTTTCCATGATGTTAGTCCCATATTTTCTTTTATAATCATCTGGAGATTATAATGTATTACATTTCTTGAAATTTTTCTATTTCCCTCATCTTGGACTATTAAGAAATTCTTACATCAAACATTTGTTTTTTGTCAATAGTTAAAAATAAATTTCAAAATTTTTTAAACTCTGAAATTTAAGTATTTCTATTAAATTCAAATTGTTTTATCCTGCATACTGTCTACTTTGAAATCTACCTTCTGATATATCATGAGTCACCATTAACGCAGTAATATTTTCTGCTTTTAAAATCTTAAAAATATCCTCTGTAACCATTAATCTTGTTTGATAATCTAGCGCTGAAAAAGCTTCATCCAATAATAAAATTTTAGGACGAATTGCAAGAGTTCTAATAAGTGCAACTCTTTGCCTCATACCACCTGATAACTGAGCAGGATATTTATCTTTAAATTCATACAATCCATATTTTTTTAATAATTCTTCTACATATATTCTATTTTCTTGCGTATTTTCTTTTTGAATTTCTAAGCCTAATAATACATTTTTATATATTGTTCTCCATTCCAAAAGATTGTCTTTTTGCAACATATATCCTATTTTTCCATCTATATATATTTCTCCTGAACTTTTACTCTCAAGTCCTGAAATAATTGATAATAATGTTGATTTTCCACACCCACTTGGGCCTATTATACTTATGTATTCACCCTCATTTATATCAAAATTTATATTTTTCAATGCTTCTATCTCTCCATTTTGAGATTGATATGTTTTACATATGTTTTTAACTTCCAATATTTTTTTCATATTTAGTACCTCCATTTGTATATTTTATGAAAAAAATAAGAATACGCCACATATGACGTATTCTTCTAAATTATTTTGATATTAAATTACAAACCAAGTTGCTAATTTCTGTTGGATTTTCAATAGGTAAACCTTCGATTAGTCTAGCTTGAGCATATAGAACTTTAGTATATTCTTTAAGTTCGTCTTTATTAGTTCCGTATAAATCTTTAATTTTTTGAGCAATTGGATGATTTTCATTAATTTCTAATATAGTTTGAGCTTTTATTTTTTCTTCATTATTTGGCATAGAGTTGATAACTTTTTCCATCTTAACTGAAATTGCTCCTTCACTTGTTAAACATACTGGATGATTTTTTAATTTATGTGTATATCTTACTTTGTCAACTTCTTCTCCTACCGCTTCTTTCATAAGTTCAAACATATCTTTATTTTCATCATTTACTTTTTGAAGTTCTTCTTTTTCTTCTTTAGTTTCTAAATCTATATTATCTGCACATACATTTGCAAATTTCTTTCCTTCATATTCTTGTAATACTTGCATTACAAATTCATCTACATTTTCTGTTAAATATAATATTTCATATTCTTTATCTTTTACACCTTCAACTTGTGGTAACATATCAATTTTATCAATTGATTCACCTGATGCATAATAAATAGTATCTTGTCCTTCTTTCATTCTTGAGACATATTCTCCTAATGTTACTAGCTTCTTTTCTGATGAAGAATAGAACATTAACAAGTCTTTTAATTTATCTTTATTCATTCCATAATTATCATAAGTTCCGTATTTTAATTGCATTCCAAATGTATTAAAGAATTTTTCATATTCTTCTCTTTCATTTTTCATCATATTTTGTAATTCTGATTTTATCTTATTTTCAAGATTTTTAGCTATAATTCTTAGTTGTCTATCATGTTGTAGCATCTCTCTTGAAATATTTAAAGATAAATCTGGACTATCTACTAGTCCTTTTACAAATCCAAAATAATCTGGTAATAATTCACTGCATCTATCCATTATTAACACACCATTTGAATATAACTGAAGTCCTTTTTCATATTCTTGTGAATAATAATCATATGGTAAATGTGATGGTATATATAATAATGCATTATATATAAATTGACCTTCTACTGATGAGTGAATTACTTTTAAAGGTGGCATAAAATCATTAAACTTTTCTGTATAGAAACTATTATATTCTTCTTTAGTTACTTTGCTTTTTTCTTTTTTCCAAATTGGAATCATACTATTTATCGTTTCTGTCTCTATATGTGTTTCATATTCATTTTCTGTTCCTTCTTTTTTATGTTGATGTTCTACATCCATTTTTATAGGGTGTCTTATATAATCAGAATATCTTTTTATTAATTCTTGAATTTTATATTGATCTAAAAATTCACTATATTTTTCGTCTTCGTTATCTTCTTTTATGTGTAATGTTATTGTTGTTCCAATATCTTCTTTTTCACATGGCTCTATTGTGTATCCTTCTACTCCTGTTGATTCCCATTTATGAGCTTGTGCTTCATCAACTGATTTACTTTCTACTGTTACTTTGTCACTTACCATAAATGCTGAATAGAATCCTACTCCAAATTGTCCTATTATATCAATATCTTCTTTTTTCTCATTTGCTTCTTTAAATGCTAATGATCCACTTTGTGCAATTGTTCCTAAATTGTTTTCAAGTTCTTGTTCTGTCATTCCGCATCCATTGTCTTTTATTATTATTTGACGATTTTCTTTGTCAATTTTTATTTTAATTTCTAATTTTGATGTGTCTACATTTAAATTTTTGTCTGTTAATGAACGATATGCTAGTTTGTCTATAGCATCACTTGCATTTGAGATTAGTTCTCTTAAAAATATTTCTTTGTTTGTATAAATTGAATTTATCATTAAATCTAGTAGTCTTTTTGACTCTGCTTTAAATTGTTTTGTTTCCATATTAAAACACTCTCCTTTGATATTGCTATTATATATCTATATTTTAGCAATGTCAACAAAAGAGTGCTAGTTTTCACAAACTTTTCACAATTATTAAATTTTATAATCCCATAATAGCTGTAGCAATATTAAAATACACTAATACAGAAAGAATATCCACAATAGTAGTAATCAAAGGTGCAGCCATAATTGCTGGATCCAACTTTAGTTTCTTAGCAAGCAAAGGCAGTAAGCAACCAATTGACTTAGATAATATAACTGTAGTAGTTATGCTTAACCCTACTGTACATGCTAATTGTAAGTTTTTATATTGTGCAAAAATTCTTAAGCCATTAATAGTTGCTAATGATATTCCTACTATAACAGCTATTCTTATTTCTTTCCATAAAATTTTAAATATATCTTTTACTTCAAGTTCATCAGTTGCAAGACCACGAATTATAAGTGTTGAGCTTTGTGAACCACAGTTTCCACCTGTATCCATTAGCATTGGTAAAAATGCTACTAATAAAGGTACCGCTGCAAATGCATTTTCATACTTTGTTATTATTGTTCCTGTTATAGCAGATGAAAGCATCAATATAAGTAACCAAACAATTCTATTTTTAGCATGCTTAAATACTGATGTTTCAAAATAGCTTTCTTCTGTTGGCGCCATAGCTGCCATTTTTTCAAAATCCTCTTCTGCTTCATCTTGTAATACATTTATAGCATCATCTACTGTTACTATACCTACTAATCTATTTTCATTATCAACTACAGGTAATGCGTATAAATCATATTTATCAAATTTCTTTGCAACCTCTTCCTGATCTTCTAATGTATTTACAGATATTATATTTGTTTCCATATTATCTGCTATTAATGAGTCTTCTTTTGCTAATAATAACTCCTTAATACTTATAATACCTTGTAATTTTCTATTTTGACCTAATACATAACAAGTATATATTGTTTCTGAATCTGTACCTATTTGGCGTATCCTATCTAGAGCTTGTTCTATTGTCATTTTTTCTTTTAAATCAATAAATTCTGTTGTCATTATACTTCCAGCACTATCTTCTGGGTATTTTAGTAATTCATTTATTATTTTTCTATCATCTTTATTTACATTCCTTAAAATTCTTGTTACAACATTTGATGGCATTTCTTCTATTAAATCTACAGTATCATCCATAAATAATTCATCTAATATGTTTTTTAACTCTGTATCTGTCAAATCTTTTATCATTTTCTCTCTCATATCTGTTTCCATATACGAAAACGCCATTCCAGCTTTTTCTTTTGATAATAATCTAAAAAGAATAACAGCTTGTTCTTTATCTAATTCGTCTAATATCTCTGATATATCAGCACTTTTCATTTCTTTAAGCTCTTTTTTTAGTTGTGTAAATTGCTTAGTATTAATTAGTTCTTTTATCTCTTCTATATCCATTTTGTACCCTCCTTACTAAAGTCCCATAATATGTGTTGCAACTTGGAAATACACCAATATTGAGCACACATCGACAACTGTTGTAATTAACGGTGCTGCCATAATTGCAGGGTCTAATTTTAATCTTTTAGCAAGTAATGGTAATGTACATCCTATTACTTTAGCTATAACTACTGTTGCTATTAATGTAATACTTAACACAATTGCAAGTTGCATGTTTTTATATTGAATCATTATTCTTATCATATTTACAATAGCTAAAGCAATACCAACAACTATTGCTACTCTAATTTCTTTCCACAGTACTCTAAATACATCTTTTAATTTTATTTCATCAGTTGCAAGACCACGAATTATAAGTGTTGAACTTTGAGAACCACAGTTTCCACCAGTTCCCATTATCATAGGTATAAATGCTACTAATATAGGTATTACTTCAAATGCATCTTCATATTCTGTTAATATGTTTCCTGTAAGTGCCGATGATAACATTAATATTAACAACCATAATATTCTGCTTTTTGCATGTTTAAATACTGACGTTTGAAAATATCCTTCTTCTGTTGGAGTTATAGCAGCCATTTTTTCGAAATCTTCTTCAACTTCATCTTGTAATACATTTATAGCATCATCTACTGTTATTATTCCAACTAATCTATTTTCATGATCTACTACTGGTAATGCAAAGTAATCATATTTATCAAACATTTTTGCTACTTCTTCTTGGTCTTCTAATGTATTTACAGATATTATGTTTGTTTCCATTAAAGTTCCTATTTTAGTTTCTTTTTTACTTAATAAAATATCTTTGATATTTATAATTCCTTTAAGGATTCTTTCTGAACTTAATACATAGCATGTATATATTGTTTCTGAATCTACCCCTATTTTTCTAACTCTTTTTAATGCCTCTTCTGCTGTCATATCTTCTTTTAAATCGATAAACTCTGTTGTCATTATACTTCCAGCACTGTCTTCTGGATATTTTAATAATTCATTAATTACCTTTCTATCTTCATGCGGAATTGCTTTTAATATTTTAGGTACTATATTTGATGGCATTTCTTCTATTAAATCTACAGTATCATCCATGAATAATTCATCTAATACATTTTTTAATTCTGTATCTGTTAAATCTTGTATTAATTTTTCTCTCATATCTGATTCCATATGAGAAAATGTTTCTCCAGCTTTTTCTTTTTGTAGAAGTCTGAATACTATTATTACACTTTCTTTATCTTCTAGTTCATCTAATAGTTCTGATATATCAGCACTATTCATTTCTTCCAATTTTCTTTTTAATGTTGTGAATTTTTTGTTTGTAACTAATTCTTTTATTTCTTCTATTTCCATTTCTTTCCCCCTATTAATTTAAATAAGAAATGGATTTAAAAAATAACGTATCAAAAAATGAGCAAAGAACTTTTCCTCATTTTTTGATATATCATCATTTTATCCATTTTCAGCTTTGGATTTTCTCGCGGTTCTTCACTCATTTTCCTCACGCTCCTTTTGTTTTATTATATTTTATTTTCTGCCTACATAGTAGTTTTTCTTGCCTCTTTTGATAATTATATATGTCTCATCTATAAACATATCATCTGTTATTGTTGTTGTTACATCTGTAACTTTTTCTCCATTTATAGAAACAGCTCCACTTTGTGTAAATTCTCTTGCTTCTCTTTTGCTAGAAGCGGCTCCAACCTTAACTAACATATCTACTATTCCAACATTGCTTTCTACTTCTTTGATATCTTGTTCATCAAATAAGTCTGAAATATCTTGTTTTGTTAAGTTTTTGAATTCATTATTAAATAAACTTTGTGCTAATTTTTCTGCTCTTTCATATTCTTCTTTTCCGTGTAAGAATGTGATAATCTCTCTTGCTAATGCTTTATGTGCTTCTCTTAATTCTGGATGTTCTGCATTTTTCTTTGCATATTCTTCAATTTTTTCTTTTGATAAGAATGTATATATTTTTAAATAATCTATTACCATACTGTCTTCTACATTTACAAAGAATTGATATAATTTATAACTTGATGTTTTATTTTTATCTAACCATAATGCATTTCCTTCACTTTTTCCGAATTTTTTTCCTTGTGAATCTGTAACTAATGGCATTGTAAATCCATATACTTCATCACCTGTTGACCTTCTTATTAAGTCTATTCCTGCTGTAATATTTCCCCATTGGTCAGATCCTGCACATTGTAAGTCAACTCCATTATATTCATGTAAATGCTTGAAGTCTAGTGCTTGTAATATCATATATGAAAATTCTGTATATGTAATTCCTGTATCAAGTCTTCTTCTTATTATATCTTTGTCTAACATGTAATTTACATTAAAATATTTTCCGTAATCTCTTAGAAAATCTATTACATTTATATCTTTATACCAATCATTGTTGTTTACAACTTCAAATCCAAATATTTTTTCTACTTGTGCTTTTAAACATTCAAAGTTGTGTTTTACTTGTTCTTTGCTTATCATTGCCCTTTCTGTTGTAGGTCTTGGATCTCCTATCATTCCTGTTCCTCCACCTACTAAAAGTATTGGATGATGTCCTGCTTCTTTTAATCTTTTTGATATTAAAAAGCTTGATAAATGTCCAACATGTAAACTGTCTGCTGTTGGATCTGTTCCTATATAAAATGTTAGCCCACCTTTGTTTAATTTTTCTTCTAGTTCTGGGCTTGATATATCTTTTATTAATCCTCTCCATTTTAATTCTTCTACTAATGTCATTGGTGTTGCTCCTTTCAATTTCGCTTAAATTCTATCATATTATACCATATTCTCCTTTTTTTATCAATTATTTTCTATGATTTTTATCTAGAAAGATTAAAATGAGAAAAAAAGTTGCAATATACAACTAACTTATATAATTTTTATAAGTTTTAAATTGCAACTTCTTATTTTAACTCTTTTAATGCCTTTTCTGTAATTTTTTCTTTATCAAAAAATTTGACTAAAACTATAATTAAAAAAGTAAATATCAAAGTAATTAAATAGACAATTATACTTACTTTCCAATTTCCTCTAGAAAAATATTGTCCAACTATAGTTGATGATATTATTGATGGAAATCTGCAAAATGTTGCGATCAGTATAAATTTAAATGGCTTTATTGGAAACAAAGCACCTATATAAGTAAGTAAATCTTTTGGTGTTCCTACTATTGCAAAACAAATAGCAAATATAAATTCAATATTTTTTGAATTTTGAAAGACCTTACTATTTTCAATTTTTTCTATTTTTTCTTTTCCAAATGAATCATAAATAAGCTCTTTTCCAAATTTTCGTGTTATAATAAATATTACAGTTGTTGTAATTGCTACTGAAAATAATGTAAATAAAGTTCCACCAACTGCACCATAACACATTCCTGCTAATATCTCTAAAGGTTCTCCTGGTAATA
>JABLTM010089885.1_pt1 | contig 10399 bp, 24 predicted proteins | sample 7160121 | NCBI WGS metagenome assembly JABLTM01 (sample SAMN14651224, study PRJNA627086) | human gut metagenome | isolation source: feces | host: Homo sapiens | reverse complement strand
GAAGAATTATTTACTTGAAGATATTACCGATGGTGTAAGAAAATTCGTTAGAACTGAACAATATAGAGATATGACTACCGGTAGAATGGTTATAGAAGGTCGTGTAAAAGTGTGTGAACCAGATTAAGGAGGAGATAATATGAATGCAAAGAAATGTGATGTATGTGGTAAATTTTTTCTACCAAATCATTATATAGATAATATAAAAACATTTAATAGAATGTATGTACGAACAATAGATACGCATGGTTTGGTTCGTATTGAGGATAGTTATGACCTTTGTGAAGATTGTGCTGTATCTTTGAATGAATGGTTGGAAAGTCAGGGAGTGGATAATGCTGAAGCTCGCTGATTATTTTAACAAACATGGCATCGACTATGACATGAGGTATATTCCAGAGTCAAAAGCCATAAAATATACATTCGTAAAACATGGATACCGTGTCATATTAGAAGAAACAATTGAAACGTTAAAAAATCTTGATTATTCTAGTTGTCTTGTTATGAATTTTATTATGGATCGTTGTAAGATTGGTCAGGATTTATTTGAGAGTCTATCAAATGGTAGGCTCTCTTTTTAGATTAGGAGGTTAGAGAATATGATTAAAACAGAAAACCATTTAGCTGAAAAATGTCAGGGGTGTCCATGTTTCGAGGAAACTATGCATCGTGACGATATATACTCTTATCACACAGTAGCAGTAACTATTCTTTCTATAGATTGTTCAAATCGAACATTGTGTGATTCTATAGAAAGACATCTTGAAGAAAGAGAGGAGAAATAAATATGTGGACAGTAATATTTTTAATAGCTTTCATCGCTTCAGTAATATTGGCAGTATCATTTGACGATAAGGGTTATTTTGGATGGTATATGGTATTTATTGTAGTGGCTATAGTATCAGTTATAGGTTTGGGTGTAAGTATTACCTATTACATATCAGTGTCAGATTTACCAGATTGGTTTAAGTTCTATTTATTATCAAGATAGGAGGAACAATATATGAAGTTAAGAGATATTTTACCATTGATTCAGTATGGGGATGATGTTTTGATACAATCCAATGGCACTGATGTTGCTATGATATATTGCGACTTTACTGGTCATGATGTATTATCTGATAGTTATTTAGACAGTAAAGTTGATGGAATACAAGTTGATGGTGGTCAAGATAATACAATCATCGTAACGATAAATTAAGGAGAAATAATTATGAATAAAAACAAAACAGTTATTGGCGAAATCAATGTAGAAGTAAAAACAGGTCTTAGTGTAGACAGAAAGACTGCCGAAATTTGTAGAGATTTATTAGCTATATACTATAAAAACAAGGACTGTAAAGGTGTTGTTTTATCATTTCCTGATGAAAATATGATGCGTGATGTTGGTAGTCAACCAATAATGTCTGAACAGGCGCTCGAAGATGCTATGATCATAGCGGCACAAAGTAATCCATCTCATGTATAGGAGGATTAAACATGCTGAACTTTTTAGTATTAGCTGAGAACGCAAATGACGCCAGACACAAATATTTGGTACTTGTCGATCAGCTTAGAGAAGCGGAAATCAAATATAGGCAACATTTTAATCAGCTTGTCATAACTACAGATAATACAAGAACTAAATTCGTATTTTCAAGAAAACAGTTTGTAGGAATAAGACCAATTCCAGACGTTATCTGTGGCACCAATAAGAAACTTATAGACGTAGAAGATTTTGGAACAGTGAGCGATCACGAACCTATATATTACATAAAACAAAAGGAGTTAGACGAATGGAATACGATTTAAAGCAAGTACATTTTAACGAGTATTGTCATACTTGCAAATACGCAAATAAAAACGAGGATGAAGATCCATGTGATGAGTGCTTAGCTCACCCAGTTAATCTATATTCTCACAAACCAGTAAATTGGGAGGTGAAAAAGAAAGGGTATGGAACAACGAAAAAATAGAAAATACGGAGCATTATGTGTGATGTTAGGTTTGTTATCGATACCGGTTACAGACTATGACATCACATTTTTTATTTTAATGCTAATAACAGGTGTTCTGTTATTTGTAACTAAGAAACATATATTCGATTAGTTTTAGGAGGTCAGAGAAATGCAATTAGGAGAATATTTAAAAACACTACCTGAATCACAGACGGTAGCAGTCGGAACTGTAGGCGGAAGCGGATGGGTGTATATCGGAACATTAGATGATCTGAATAATATCGTTACATCTTTCGCTTCCATATTTAGAAATGCTAAACGTGAACTCGAAAGAGATGAGCAGTTTCTTAATAGTGGACGAGCCGAATCCGAAAATAGTATTGCAAAAGTAACACACAGAATAGAACATCATAAAGCTTATCTTGATGGGTATTTACCAGCACTAAAAAGAGATATACAGCGAGTATATAACAGATTCACGGACAACTCTATAGCGATCGTTATTGACGGACGAGAATACGGATACTGGGACGAAGAAGAATATAAGAATAGATACAGACAGACGAAAGTGAGGTACAAACTATGAGTATAAGAGATAGATTTGATAGAGATACATTAAATGCTTTACAGAGTATTGCTAGATCACTCGAACGAATTGCTGATTCTATGGAAAAGATGGAAAAGAAGAATAACAAAAAATCAGTTAATCCTAGTAAAATTGAAAAACTCACGGAAGACGAGGGGTGGTGGTAATGATTTTTAAAATTATATTAGTAATTGTCTATCTATTCTTTGGTTTCGTTTGTGCATCAATATATGATTCATGGGAATTTGATGATTCTGCTGAACCGCCGATGATCTTGATATTATTATGGCCAGGAGCTTTAATAATGATTTTATTTGTAGTGATGATACACTTTGCATATTTGTTAGGAAAAAGAATAGCTAAATGGTTAGACAAGATTATGGAGGATAAAGAAAATGAGTGATATTTTAGTTTTTATTACCAAAGCTTTGATTATTTATGTATGCGTCTACGGAATTGTAGATAGGATCTGTAACTGTATCGAGAAATGTAAGAAAGGAGATGATTATTATGACTGGAAATAGATTCTTTGGACCAAGCGGAGATGGGTTTTTAAACACGGAATCATTTGTCGATATATTGGATGAAATAGGCAAGATGAACAAACATTACACAGTGGATATAAAGAAGGATAAAGATATGGAAGAAGTAACCATTAAAAATGTGATATTTAATCCACCAGCTACTATTGTTTTCTGGAGTAATGGAGATAAAACTGTCGTTAAATGTGATGAGATAGAGAAATTCGATCCAGAAAAAGGTATGGCGATGGCTATATCTAAACATGCTTTAGGTAATAAAGGTAATTATTATAATGAATTTATAAAATATGCTGGAGAATACATAAGAAAAACTTTTGATGATTACGGAAAAGCTATAGCGAAAGGATTTAAGGATAGTATTAATAAAGACTTCAACGAAAGATTCGCGAAATCAGGTGTTGAGAAATGATATACAGTGTTTTAGGGAGGTTTGCAATATTTAGTGTGTTCGATATATTTGGATGTATTTTAATGTATTCTGATACCGAAGATGAACCATACGAACTTATTATATGGATTCTTGTATCTGAGATTATTTTAGCACTACTTGTAGGTGGGGCATATTTAATAGAACTGGGAGGAGGCATTTAATGAAACCAGTAACAGAAAGTTTTGTTGTTAGTTTTACAAATTCAACAGGTAAAGAAGAAGATTCTGTTTTGATTGTTGGTCAGAAGCAGATGAATCAGATGGCGGCTATTAAGCAGGCGTATCAGGGAAAAGAGGCTGTTGATATTTACGAGAAGTTGAAAGGAGAGAAAGCGGAGTGATCAGTAGTATATTATTCAATATCATCATCATTGTGATATTGTTGTTCTTATTTTGTTTGGCTGTTCTAGCAATGTCAGGTGCCATTTTTATTATAAGTGAACTATTAGTTAGGCTTATGAAGATTGGTAGTAAGTTGCGATCTTGGTGGGCTATGAAAAAATGGAAACGGAAGTTTAAGAAACGTTTCGATGATGCACCTACGGCAGATTGTTATTGTATTGACTGTAAGCATTTTAAGAAAGGGTATACCGGTCATGGTGATTGTGACTATTGCGACTTATATTGGAAGAAAACACCAGATGATGGATTCTGTTGGAGTGCTGTTAGAAAGGAGTGATTGATATGAAATCTTGTAAAGGTTGTAGGTACGAAAAGAGTATGACACGTAATATTTTGTTGGGTTTATGCACAGGTTGTAAGCGTGCGTACACTCGTGAAGACGATCGTGAGATGTTCTCTGACAAGTATATTTCGGATGGAAAGCAGGAGTCTTGCTACGATTGTAGGTATGTTGAGCAGTGTTATTTGACTGAAAAACGTATGAAAAAATACCCAAATGGAGCGTGTCAACTTAAGGATATTTTCCGTATGAAGGAGGAAAGAGAGCAATTTTATAACAAAAAATCTAGCTAATTTTGTGGACACTTTTGAAAATAAAAGTGGGCTTTTGGTCAATTATGTTTGGGCAACTCGTCAATTTTGTGAAAATGGCGGGTTATTTTTGTGCCAATTTTGAAGAATTTTGGTCAGTTTTTGGCCATTTGCCCACTTTCTGCCCACTTTTAAAAACAAAAGTGGCCACGCAAAAACCACGTATTTATGCGGGTTTGCGGGGTTTCTGGTCAAAAACCCACTTTTATTTCTATTTAATTGTGAAGAAAAAATTAATAAATATATATAGATTTGCGAAAAAAAGTGGGCTTTTGACCAAAACTATAAAAAACACGCATTTTTTACAAAATTTTACTATTTTTAAAATTCGCGAAAAAAACATGCCCTTTTATGAGAGAGAGGACTGATTTTAGTTGTCTCTCTTTTATTTCTCAGACCTACTTAAGACGTTCATCTGATAACTCACACAAGATGGACTCCTTTCTGTGATGTACGATGATTTTTAATATTGGTATGTTAAATCATCTTGTGTGAGTTGGATGGATGAAAGTGAAAAGGAGATAAAAATGTTAGAAAGTAAATTTCAATCTGATTTGAAAAAAGAGTTAAAAAATAAATTTCCAGGATGCATTGTTATGAAAGCTGACTCAGCAGACATTCAAGGCATTCCTGACCTTTTAATTTTATACAAAGATAAGTGGGCTTCTCTTGAAGTTAAGAAAAATAAGAAAGCTTCGCATAGACCAAATCAGGATTACTATGTTGACAAAATGGAAGACATGTCATTTTCGCGTTTTATATATCCAGAGAATAAGGAGGACGTATTAAATGATTTGGAACAAACATTCAAATCTTGAGGGGCTTCATGCTCCGTTTAGTGCAAGTCAAAGTGCATGGTTAAGATATGACGATGAGAAATTACTTAGTGTCTATGATAACAAGAAAGCTTCGTACATAGGAACGCAGTTACATGAATGGGCTAAGAATACAATCGATTTAAAAATAAGACAACCTCGGTCTAAGAAAACTTTATATGCATACGTGAATGATGCAATTGGTTTTCGAATGAATACTGAAGTTGTCTTATTTTATTCTGATCATTTCTTTGGTACTGCAGACGCAATCAGTTTCGATAAAGGTATATTGCGAATTCATGATCTTAAGACTGGTAATCATCCAGCTAAAATGGATCAGTTAGAAGTATATACTGCATTATTCTGTTTGGAATATAGATTAAAACCAAATGAATTAAAAGATATAGAACTGCGAATATATCAGAACGATGAAGTGATAATTCATAAACCAGATCCTGATGATATATCAACCATTATGGATATTATTATTCATGATGATAAATTGTTAGAAAAACGAGACGAGGAGGAATTAGGACGATGAATAAAGTTGTTCAAGAAATGATGAGTATATATTTGGATTCAGGAATGTCTGATGAAGAATACATAGAGCATTATGGAATGCCTCGTCGAAGCGGTAGATATCCTTGGGGTTCTGGTGAAGATCCTTATCAGCATGGAAGTAAAGACTTTATTAGCAGAGTCGAAGATTTAAAGAAAACCGGTTGGACCGAAACACCTGAAAATATCAAAGAAGCATTTGGTATCAATACTACACAATATAGAATCGAGAAAGCTTTAGCTAAAGATGAACGTAGAGCGTATAACGTTGCAACTGCAAAGTCTTTAAAAGCAGATGGGTTGAATGATTCTGAGATCGGTAGAAAAATGGGTGTAAATGAATCCACTGTTCGAAGTTGGTTTAATGCAGAATCAGAATCAAGGATGAAACAGTCCAAAGAGACAGCTAATTTTATCAAGGAACAAGTCGATGAAAAGGGAATGGTCGATGTTGGTACTGGTGTAGAACGAGAGTTGAATGTATCAAAGACTAAATTTGATCAGGCTTTATATTTGTTGGAACGAGAAGGATATCCGATTTATAAAGGTGGTATTCCACAAGCAACCAATCCTGGGCAACAGATCAATCAGAGAGTTATTTGTAAACCAGGAACGGAACATAAAGAAATATATAATTATGACAAAGTATATTCTTTAAAAGATTATATTACTCGTGATGGTGGTGATACATACGAAAAGAAATTTAGCTATCCAGCTTCTTTAGATTCTAAACGATTAAAGATCAGATATAACGAAGATGGCGGTATTGAGAAAGATGGTGTTATCGAAATTCGAAGAGGCGTGAAAGATCTAAGCCTTGGCGAATCAAGATATGCACAGGTTCGTATATTGGTTGATGGCACGCATTATCTTAAAGGAATGGCTGTATATTCTGATGATTTGCCAAAAGGTGTAGATGTTATGTTTAACACAAACAAATCAAAAGGTACACCGATGATGGATGTATTGAAACCTATTAAAGACGATCCTGATAACCCTTTTGGAGCATTAATTAAAGATGCTGATAAAGGTGGTCAGTATTGGTATGATCCAAAGACTGGTGAAAGAGTTAGTTCTAGTAAACCAGGAGCAAAACTCGGACTTATTAATAAGAAATCCGATGAGGGTGACTGGAATGATTGGGATAATACATTACCTGCTCAGTTCTTGTCTAAGCAGTCTATTTATATGGCTAAGAAACAGTTAGGTCTAGCCCGTGCTGATAAACAGGCAGAGTTTGATGAAATAAAATCATTAACAAATCCCACAGTTAAGAAATATCTCTTACAAAAGTTCTCAGATACTTGTGATTCTGCAGCCGTAGAGCTTAAAGCGGCAGCATTACCTGGACAAAGATATAGTGTCATTATTCCAATTACAACCATGAAAGATACAGAAGTTTATGCACCTAATTATGAAAACGGTACTAAACTCGCGTTGATAAGATTTCCTCATGGTGGAACCTTTGAAATACCAATTCTGACTGTAAATAATAAACAGCCTCAAGCAAGAAAGCTTTTAGGAACCGATGTGCCCGATGCTATTGGTATTAATCATAAAGTTGCGGATCGTTTAAGTGGCGCTGATTTCGACGGAGATACAACAATGTGTATTCCAACGCATGATAAAGCAGGAAAAGTTAAGATCACATCTACAAAACCATTAGAAAAATTAGAAGGATTCGATCCAAAGACAAGTTATGGTGCGTCAGAAGTTAAAGAAGATAAAGATGGTAATAAACATTACTATCGAGATGGTAGAGAATACCGAATCATGACTAAGACTGATACAGAAATGGGTAAGATATCGAACCTAATTACTGATATGACGTTAGCAGGAGCAAGTCCTGACAAATTAGCTAGAGCTGTTAGACATTCGATGGTTGTTATTGATGCCGAAAAACATAAACTAGACTACAAACAGAGTGAGTTAGACAATAATATTCGCGCATTACGTAAAGAATACCAGCCTCATATGGATGAGAATGGACGAATGCGTTATGGCGGAGCTTCAACTCTTATTTCAAGAAGTAAAGGAGAGAAGCAAGTTGAGAAACGTCAGGGTACACCTAAGATTAATATCAAAGGCACCCCAGACTACGATCCAACCCGACCTGAGGGAGCATTGATCTATAAGACTGCCGATGACTCAAAGTACACCGTTAAGAAGCTGAATCCTAAAACAGGTGAGATAACAGAAGTCGTAAAGACTCGATATCAGAAGAGTACTAGGATGGGAGAAACAGATGACGCTAACACCCTAGTATCAGAAGCAAAACATCCAATGGAACTCGTTTATGCTGATTATGCTAATAGTATGAAAGCTATGGCTAATGAAGCACGTAAAGAGATGATGAGTACCGGTAAGATAGCATACAGTAGTGAAGCTAAATTGAAGTATCAGAAAGAGGTTGATTCTTTAAAAGCTAAACTTAACACTGCGCTATTGAATGCTACTCGTGAGAGAGAAGCACAACGTAAAGCCAATGCTGCGGTTAATAAGAAAATAGAAACTACTGAGATGTCTAAGAAAGATCTTAAGAAAGCTAAACAACAGGCAATCTCTAAATACAGAGATGAAGTCGGTTCTATTGCTAGGCGTGATAGATCAATACCAATTACAGAGAGTGAATGGAAAGCTATTCAGGCTGGTGCTGTATCTGAGAATGTTCTTAAGAAGATACTTGATAATACCGACATTGATGTGCTTAGACAATTAGCTACACCAAAAGCTACTAAAGAACTTAGTGCGGCTAAAGTAAACCGAATCAAAGCGTTGAGTGGATCTAACTACACTATTGATGATATAGCTAAGAAGTTGGGTGTATCAGCGTCAACCGTAAACAAGTATTTGAAAGGAGTTTAATGAATGATTGAATATCGATTAACTACATTTGATAATCCTTTTGATCCGTTTGACGACTTTACTCAATGGCTTTTGTTTGATAACGAAAAAGGATACAACACTTGTGGTTACTTAGCAAGATTACTTGCCAACCTTCCTGACGATTTGTCGGAAGTTGAAGAAGAACAGGAGAAAGAAAAAGCAATTGATACTATCATCGCTAACGATTTCTTAAATATTTATAAGAAAGTTGAAAGAAAGAGCGACGAACACGTATATGCATTTGATTAAGGTATAGGGGGGTGTCTAAAAAACTACCCCCTCCCCTACATCGCCGCCCTCTTTAAAAATTCTCCGGCGGTATTTTTCTGACAACATTTTGGTGCATACATACCTATAAAGAAAGTAAATTATATAAAATTACAAGATTTTATCAAAGCGTTTTTCATAAAAGATACTTTATCCTAAAAAATTTCTACTATGAGTCTATATTGTCTGTCCAAAAAGAAGTTAATAAATCCAATGTATGCACCAAAATGTTGTCAGAAACTATCGAATTAGCAATAGTAAACATGTAAAAAGGAAGGTGGAAGCATGGCTAAAAAAGGCGAAACAAGACCGCCAGCAACATCTCCAGAGGTACAGGAAGCTCGAATGGTTAACATGGCATATAAGTTAGCTGAGAGACAGATGATGGAAGGTACTGCATCGTCTCAAGTTATCACTCATTTCTTAAAACTTGGATCATCAAGAGAAAAAAGAGAGATGGAAAAGTTAGAAGAAGAGAATAAGCTGTTGCGGGCAAAAACAGAATCGCTAGAATCAGCAAAACATGTCGAAGAATTATATGCCGAGGCTATAAAGAGTATGAAAAAATATTCAGGACATGAAGACGAATGATGAGGACATATAGTGAACTTATATTATTACCGACGTTTGAAGAACGGTATGAATATTTGAAATTAGATGGACAAGTTGGACAAGAAACTTTCGGAAGTGATCGTTATTTAAATCAGTTATTCTATAAAGATCGTGAATGGCTTTCTATAAGAAATGACGTGATTATTAGGGATGCTGGAAGAGATCTAGGTATTGAGGGACGTGAATTAAATTCATATATAATTGTACATCATATGAACCCAATTACAAGAGATGACATTATTAATAGGACTGAATTATTACTAAATCCAGAGTATTTAATATGCGTAAGCGCACGTACCCATAAAGCAATACATTATAGTGATAGCGGGTTGTTGATATCTGATCCAGTAATTCGACAAAAGAACGATACTTGTCCATGGAAGAGATAAATAGAACTCGGGTGATCTTCGGACCCCGGGTCTTTTTATGCCTAAATTTAGAAAGGATGGTAACGAATGAAACAGTATATTGGAGCAAAAATAGTTAAAGCAGAACCGATGACAAGAGGTGATTATAACGATTACAGAGGATGGCAGATTCCTGCAGATGAAGATCCGACGGATGAAGGATACTTGATGGAATATAAGAATGGACATGTGCAATGGTTGCCAAAAGAAATGTTCGAAGCTGATTATATCAAATATAACAAAAACAAATTACCGGCAACAGCTGTTGGCATGATAAGTACAGATTATAAAGAACGATTCAAGGCAGAATATGCTCAGTTAGTAATTCTGGAACGAAATCATCATCAGATGATTCAGATGAGTAATT
>JABLTM010123951.1_pt1 | contig 10408 bp, 8 predicted proteins | sample 7160121 | NCBI WGS metagenome assembly JABLTM01 (sample SAMN14651224, study PRJNA627086) | human gut metagenome | isolation source: feces | host: Homo sapiens | reverse complement strand
TTTATATAATTCTCCCTGATTGCTTTTAAATCAATTTCACAATAGGTACGCAAGTATTCTTCCATGTTTGTCCTCTTTCCCTTACTTCTACAGTAATCCTGTAAAATCATACTTTACTCAGGTTACTGTACATATCTATATTATGTCACATTTAGTATACTTATAAATGGGCGCAAAACACCCCTTATAAAAAAGTCTATAAACAAATAAATTCTACCACATTTTTTCCTATTGTGAAGTTTTTTATATGTAAAAAATTCGGGAAATATAGTATCTCCCGAATTTTTCAATTATTTTGCTTTTATTATTTTACTTTTACTATAATTACTTTCTTTTTTCCATCACTGGTCTTTACAGTAATTTTACATTTACCTTTTTTCAATGCCTTAATAACACCTTTTTTTGTTACTTTGGCAATCCTCTTATTGGAAGAGCGATACATAATCTTAGCAGTAGAAGATGCCGGAATCTTCTTGGCTTGTATTTTATATTTCTTTCCCTTCTTTAAAGTAACTTTTGTTTTCTTCACTTTTAAAGACTTTGTTTTTATTGTTTTCTTAACTGTAGAACCTGAAGCTGGCTTCGTCTCTGGCTTCTTTTCGGATGTTCCCGGCTTCGTATTTGGCTTATTCTCGGATGCTCCCGGCTTTGTGTCTGGCTTATCTTCAGAGCTGCCTGGTTTCGTATTATCCTCTTCATCAGAACCATTTACTTCTATCACATACTTGCTCACATCTGGAACTTTTGTAATACTTGACCAGTACAACTCAGAAATTGTTCCATAGTTATCCTTGATTTCCTTACCGTTTAGCAATGTCCGATTGGATGTCTTAGCAAGCGTTACCCCATCTGCAATTGCTTTTCCCGCAGTAGCACCTGTTTTTGGTATACTGCTGCATCCACCTTGTGCATAAACATTTTTTACAGAAACAGTACCATTACCGCTGATAGCATCTGCGCCATCATCATATGTACCGTTACCGCCAAATGCAATTAATGTTCCCTCACCGGAAATACTTCCATTATCTAAAATAATTCCGCTGCCGCCTACGGATGTTGTTGCAATATATCCTCCACCAAATGCCGCTACTACGGAATCCTTTTTAATATCTAAAGAACCATTCTCAATACGGATCGCTGGCTGACCGGAAAGGCTTTTTCCTGTTGTTTCATCCTGTCCGGTTGCTGCTTCATCTCCCTTTACAAATACCTGCCCATCTACGGTAACCTTTCCTTTTACAACAATAACAGGATTCGTATTCTGTCTGATGATATGTCCATTTGATATAAAATTGGTGTTAGAATAAATAGATGAATTTTCTAAAATTGCTCCATCATTTAAAATCAACTGTCCATTAATTGAAGAACCTGTGAGAAACTGACTGCCATAGTCATCATAGTTTGATGAGAACTTACCGCCATTTTTCACTTCAATATTTCCATGAATAGAAGAATCACGAAGAACAAGCTTTCCGCCATTCTCTACAACAATATTTACACTGCTGAAAACTTTCATATTTACAAGAGTAAGATTACAGCCATCTGGAACAATCAATGTCTGTACTGGACTACCATCTACAGCATAACCAAGTTCTCCATAAGTTCCACTTGTATGAGAACCGTACCATGCTTTAATATCCTTTGGTACCGTAACGGTTTCGTTCTCTCCACCAAAAGAAGCGATTGCCCATGGCTCCATATCATACATATACTTTCCATCCGCTGTCTGCTTACAATTCTCAAGTTTAAGCTGCTTTGCAAGTACTTCTGTACGAGTATAAACTTTAAAATTCAGCTCATTACTTGTCGCAGTACGACCGCTCTCATCCGTTACTGTTACACTAATTGGATAAGAACCGGCTTTTAACGGTTCCCCTGATAAAGAAAGAGAACTGTCGTGGACAGAATAAACACCTTCCATTCCGCAGGCTTCTGTATCAATATTTATCTTTGTTCTGTTCTTATTTACTGTGATTACTTCACTTAACGGCTTCCAGTCGCTGTTCTTCGGCTCCTGTCCATCAGGAAGAACTGCTGCTTCAACAATCACATCACTATTTTTATTTGTCGTAACAGAAGTAGAAGCTCCACTGATTGCATCATATTTCTTCTGTCCTTCTAAAGCACTTTCAAAGCTTCCTCGTATTCTTACATGAAGCGTATTAATTCCATCAGAAGGTCCTGAAGGAGTCTCTGCATCTGAATCTGTCTTTTTAACAGTAAATGTATCTGCTGTTGCCTTTATCACACGTAAGTACAGCGTTTCATATCCTTCACTCTCAATCGTGAGAATATTTCCACTCTTTAACATGCCGTCAGAAGAACCATCAAAATAAAGTTTATTTTCATCTGTATTTCTGTAGTATGCTTCTCGTCTCATTAAAGATAAACGAGAACTTGCTTCTTCCCACTTTGTTTTATTTACAGAAACACTTTTTATTCCTTTGACATAGTCAGGTGCATCCGCAAAAGAAAGACTCTGAAAATCATAAACTACATTTTCTTTCATTGCTTCTATATTGCCGACACTTGCAGGATTGGCAGAGTTTGCCGCAAATGAAGGAATAAAGGATACTGTAAGTAAACACACTCCCAAAACAACACTGGCTAATAACTTTCTAACTTTCTTATTCATATCCGGTTTCTCCTATTTTACAGTTACTTTAACAACTGCTTTCTTTCCACTTGCTGTCTTAACAGTAATCTTGCATTTACCTTTTTTAACAGCCTTTACAACACCGTTCTTTGTTACTTTGGCAACCTTCTTGTTAGAAGACTTAAATGTAACTTTTTCTGTCGCATTGGCTGGTTTTAATTTTGCTTTAAGTTTAACTTTTTTGCCTTTCTTTAACACAATACGCTTTTTGTTAACAACAACTTTTTTGGCTTTTACAGTTTTCTTATCTGGCTTTTCTGCTGGTTTTGTATCATCTTTTTTACTTTCTGTTGTTTTGTCTGCTGGCTTTGGATCTTTCTGCTTTAAATCTCCATATTCTGCTCCACATACTTCACAGACTGCTCTCTTTGTTGTTGTAGCTTCGCCACCTTTATGTGCTTCTTTTTCAGTCGTAGTATCACAACCTTCATTCTGACATTTCTTCCAGTGATAAGTTCCGTCAGACTCATATTCATCTCCATAGTTATGAGATGCGCACTCTCCGTATTCTTCTCCACAGAAATCGCAGACTGCTTTCTTCGTACAAGTAGCTGTTCCGCCTGTGTGTTTTGTGTGGATGGCAACTGTTTTACCATCTTTATTTACTTCCAATACTAAGTCTTTATATCCATCTGCAGAAATAACAACTTTATTAACTGCTGATTCATCTTTTTCAAATTTGCCCTCTCCAATTAATAGGTATCTTACATCCGTACTATCTGAGGAATCAAGCGTTGCCTTAGCATAATATTTCGCATTGTTCCATATACTATAAGAAGAAGTTGCTTTTTCATACTCTATTCCATTTACTTCAACCTTATCAATTGCTGAAAGCCATTCTTCAGCATCATCGCCATAATTCAATTGACAATCATATCCAGCAACTGTCTTATATGTTGAAGGAGCTTTTGGTGCTTCCTTTAATTCTACCGTTGCTGTCTCCTCAGCCTGTACCGCTACCTGTGGTGCAACTGTTCCCACTACTGTCATTGACAGGCACATTGCACATGCCATAATGAATGAACTAATTTTTCTCATTTGTTTCTCTCCCTTTCTCTCTCTCAAATAAACTTAATAAAAAAACAGGTTTCCATTTAAAACTAATTTATGTTACTCAATTCTAACATCGGTTAGTTTATTTAAAAGATTACCTGTTTTTATACTCCATGTCAATTCTACAGTTGATAACATTTCTCAACTATAGAATTCTTAAGAATTCATTTATTTAATTTTTAGAAAAAAGGATTACTTTTTTAACAATTCCTGATAAACATCCCTTTTACTTACTCCGCGGTCTTTTGCTACCTGTTTCATCGCACTCTTTTTATCCATCCCTTTTTCAAGATAATGTTCCATATGTTCCTGCACAGTAAGCTGATTCCACTCCTGTTGTTTTTCCTCTTTCAGTTCCTGTAAACTCTTTCCCTCAAAGATTAAAACATACTCCCCTCTTGGCTCGTTCTCCTCATAATAAGCAATCATTTCATCGAGAGTTGTCTTGCGCTTCTGCTCATATCGCTTCGTCAGTTCCTTACATACCGTCATATTTCGGTTACCCAGATATTTCCTGCACTCTTTCAAAGTCTTCTTTAAATGATGCGGCGCTTCGTAAATAATAATCGTTCTTGTCTCATTGCGAAGATTCTCCAAAATCTGTGCTCTTTCCTTCTTGTCATACGGTAAAAATGCTTCGAATGCGAATCTCCTTGTCGGCTGTCCGGACATAGTAAGTGCCGTAATGCAGGCACAAGCTCCCGGAAGTGATGTAACATTAATTCCTGCTTCATAGCACTGTCTTACAAGTTCCTCTCCTGGGTCAGAGATTCCCGGTGTTCCCGCATCTGTGATTACTGCGATATCCAGTCCTTCTCTTAATTTATTTACAAGATAAACTGCCTTATCGACTTTGTTGTACTCATGATAGCTCGTCATCTTTGTTTTTATCTCAAAATGATTGAGAAGCTTGATACTGTTTCTCGTATCTTCTGCCGCTATCAAATCCACTTCTTTTAAAATTCGTACTGCCCGATAGGTCATATCTTCGAGATTTCCAATCGGTGTCGCACATAAATATAATGTTCCTGCCATTTTAATTCTTCATTTCTCCATATATCTGATAAATCTCATCGGTATAAGAACCATCCTTATTGTATACAATTAATGGGGGTTCTACCGTAATCCTCTGCTTACCACCTTTTGCAGCATCAATCAAAACCATATTTGGCTCTTTATCTACATAAGGATGTACGAGACGCATCCTTTTCGGCTCTAATTTATGCTGTTTTAATGTATAAATAATCTCCGCTAAGCGAAAGGGTCTGTGCACCATATAAAAATGGCCGCCTGTTTTCAACAGCCATTTTGCTGCCTTTACTACATCTTCAAGGGAACAGGTAATCTCATGTCTTGCAATTGCCTTTGCATAATCTGGATTCGTCAGACCATGTTCTCCTGTCATATACGGAGGGTTACAGGTCACCCAGTCAAAACTCTCCCTCTCATAGTCTGTCTTTATATTACGAACATCCCCCTGTACAATATGCACTTTTTCTTCCTGACCATTCATCTTCACAGAACGCTCTGCCATCTTGGCGAACTCTTCCTGATACTCTAACCCCTCTACATAAGCAAGCGGATATTTACCCTCCATCAGTATTGGAATAATTCCTGTACCGCTACACAAATCAATCCCTTTACTTTTCTTTTTAACTCTGGCATAATCAGAAAGCAGTACCGCATCAATCCCGAAGCAAAAACCATCTGTTTTCTGGATAATACGGTAATCCTTTATCTGGAGATCATCAATACGCTCATTTTCTTTAATTTGTACATTCTCCATATAAGTATCCTATTTTAAATCTTCATTTTCAACTACAATTAAGTGAAGAACCCAGCAATTATACTACCAAAGAACTCTTCTTAATTTTTCAAACTTCTTATATCAACAAAACCAAAATTTGAGTATTATAAAAAATTATGAGGAATAAAACAATAAAAATAACAGTAATTTTTATTATTTAAATTCTCTTCCCTTATTTCTCTTCGTTTCATTAAAGCTTAGACTTTCTTTCCTTCTTCTCCATCGCCTCTAATTTTTTAAGCTCATCATCCATTTTTACTTTTTCTCTGCGCTTCCGAGGACGGAAAATCAAATCATCCACTTTATAATCTACGAGTTCTTTTTCTCCCTTTTCGTCAGTAACTACGAGCTTCACTCTCTGTCTTAACACGCTGACTTCGTGAACAACACCTTTTACTCCCGTATTCGTCTTTACTTCATCACCAACATTCGGAAGCTTACTGTTCAGATACTCATAAGTATCCTGCTCATTTTTCAGGCAGCACATCAATCTTCCACAAACTCCTGAAATCTTTGTAGGATTCAGAGAAAGATTCTGCTCCTTCGCCATTTTAATTGATACTGGCACAAACTCAGATAAAAATGTATTACAGCAAAGGCTTCTTCCACAAATGCCGATACCACCTTTAATTTTTGTCTCATCTCTTACACCAATCTGTCTTAATTCAATTCTTGTCTTAAAAACTGAGGCTAAATCTTTTACTAGCTCACGGAAATCAATTCGTCCGTCCGCCGTAAAGTAAAATAATACTTTATTATTATCAAATGTATACTCACAATCAATGAGCTTCATTGCAAGCTTATGTTTTTTTATCTTCTCAATACAGATTTTATAAGCTTCTTTGCTCTTTTCTTTATTATTTTCCTGAATCTTATCGTCTTCTGGTGTTGCGATTCGGATAACTGGCTTTAAAGTTGCAATAATCTTCTCATCATGAATCTCACGATTTCCTAAAACAACTCTGCCGTATTCTACTCCACGCGCAGTCTCCACGATAACATTCTGTCCAACTTCTACCTCAAACTGCTCTGAGGCAAAATAATATATTTTACCATTATCTCTAAAACGAACTCCTATTACTCTGGCCATTTCTACCTCCTGTTCTTCTTAAAACTCTCTTCTCGCTTCTACAATAAGCAACTCTAAAGTTGCATCAAAATTCACATTAGACTTTATGCGGACTCTGGCACGATGAATTTTGCCTATAACATAATCAATTGCCTCTAAATCTAATTTATCTACCTGCTTTTTCAGATACGCATACTCATTTTTAAAAATAATTTTCTTTTTGGCAGCTTCAGCATTCACTGAATTATCTGCTTTCAGTAACATAATATCCCGAAACCACATCAGAAAAATATCGAAAAAGTCCTCAATTCTGTTTTTATACTTTTTATATTCCTTTACTTTATCTGCAATCTCGTAACTCTCTATCTCATGGATATACCGCAAAATGGACAGAGTCAACTCCTTTAAATCCTGAAATTCTTCTGAAGAAACGATTGCTTCTGCCTTTCCTATATTTCCAAGAGAAAATCCTGCTGCAAATTCTGCTTCTTCCTTAGAAACACTACATTTTTCCACCAAGTATTTCTCAACAGCTGTTCCGGGTACCGGTCTTGTGGCAAGAAGAATACATCTTGAAAGAATTGTGTCTAAAAATGCTCCTCTGTTCGTAGTAAGTAAGAAAATAACTGCATATTCCGGCGGTTCCTCAATCGTCTTTAAGATGGCATTCTGCGCTGCAGCATTCATCTTTTCCGCCTCATCTACGATATAGATTTTATAAGGCCCCTTATATGGCATAATTTCTACTGTATTAACAATCTGCTCCCTTATCTCACCAACACTAATCACATTGGGCTTTTCATGAGAAACCCAAATTACATCCGGATGATCATGGTATTCCATCTGTATACAAGATTCACACTTTCCACAGGATTCCACCAGACCCGTAGTTTCCCGGCCTTCACACTGCAATATTTTAGAGAAGGCCTCGGCAAGCATTTTTTTCCCACTTCCCTTATCCCCCTCCATAATATAGGCATGAGAAATCTTTTTATGATGCACAGCAGTAATAAAATGCTCTTTTATTCTTTCATTTCCTAAAATCTCATTTAATTCAGCCATGACTTTCCCTCAAAATCTTTCTGTTAATCATCTTAATTCTTCTGCTAATTTTCTATTGGTACCTATTCTTTTATTGTTTTTTCTCAATGAATTCATGTCTATCGATTCTTCTTCTTCAATAATTCATCCACATGATTCCGAATCTTTTTCTGAATCGTATCAATGGATCTTCCACCATCAATCTTCATAACTTCCGGCCTGCCTGAAAGGACTTTTCGATATCCTTCCGATACCATATGATGAAAATCTATACCTTCCTGCTCCATACGATCAAGATTCTTCTGCTCTTTCTTTCTACGAAGTCCTTCTGCCTCTGATAAATCAATAAAAAAGATTCCATCGGGACGATAAATGCCGATTCCCGGCGCATTTACAGCCGAAACTGTAGAAATACCAAGTTTTCTTGCAATTCCCTGATAAACGATAGAAGAATCTACAAAACGATCGCTTATAACGATTTTGCCCTCTTCTAATGCTGGTCCGATTACTTCATGTACTAACTGCGCTCTTGATGCCGCATAGAGAAGCATTTCTGTTACTGGAGACATTTCTTTGTGTTCTGGATTCAGAATAAGCTGTCTTATTTCCTCTCCGATCACTGTTCCCCCCGGTTCTCTTGTTATGAGACATTCATAGCCTGCTTCCTCTAAGTATTCTTTTAATAAATTTATTTGTGTGGTCTTTCCTGAACCATCCGGTCCCTCCATCACAATAAATAATCCCTTCATCTAATAAAATCTCCCTTCAGAAGTACATGCACTTTTATTATCTGAATGTTATCTGACTTCTTCATCGTATTTTAGTCATAGTACTTTCAAACATGCTCTGGTACAATATTTTTATCATACTGCTTTTGCTATACTATCTATAAATCTTTTAGAACGATAATCTTATTACAGGACAATCCAAGTACATTATATCCATTATATAAATATTGACTGATATTTTCCACTGTTTCTTTGAGTATTTTTTCTCCAGGAACTAATATTGGTACTCCCGGCGGATAAATCATGACATATTTTCCTGAAACTCTGCCAGTAGAATCAGCCAACTCAACTGTCTCCATGGCTTTTCCCCGGCACTGCCAGGATTCTATGATTTTGGGAGGATATATTGTCTGCTCATTTTCTTTTTCTTGTATAACCTTATAGTGGTTATGAATTTTAGTTTCTATTTTGGGTTTGTTTTTATCACAAATTTCTATTTCAACTTTATCTTGGTTTTGGATGGCAATTTTTGTCTCATTTACAGCCTTATTTAAACTACGATTTTCCTTTTCTTTCTCTTCACACATTTTATCAATCTCAGAAATTGCCTTCCAAAGCTCATCAAAATCTTCCTTTTTATCACAGATAGAAGTCATGGCAATCCCATAAGTCAGGTTCTCCATCTCCAGTTCAATGTGATATTTTTCATATAATAACTGAAACAGCTCCTTTCCATTTATTCCGCAGCCCTTTACTGAAAAGACCAATTTCCCGTTATCATATGCAAAACAATTTAACTTTTTCTGATTGAGCAGGCTTATTTTTTTGAGTTGTTCACATTTTCGGCGAAAATTTTTAAGGTTATCCACATATTCGGCGAGTTGTCCCTGATTTTCTTTCATATACATGATTCCGTACTCAGCAGAAGCCATCAAAAGATACGATGGACTTGAGGTTTCATAAATATCGATGATTTCCTCCACCTGCTCTTTTGTCACGATGTCTGAGCAAAGATGAAGAACTGCTGTCTGCGTAAAGGAAGGCAATGTTTTATGCGTACTTTGAATCACCAAGTCAGCACCTTCCTGAACGGCACTGTCTGGAAAATACTTATGAAATATGAGATGCGCCCCGTGTGCCTCATCTACAATCAAAGGAATGGCATACGGCCGAGTTACTTCTTTAATCCCTGCTATGTCGCTCACAACTCCTTCATAAGTAGGTGAAGTCAGTACAACTGCCTTTATATCTGGATTCGCCCTTAATTCCCTTGCTACGGCTTCTGGCTTCATATCCTCGCATATATCATACTCGGCAGAAACATCTGCATAGCAATAGACGGCCTCCAACTGTAATAGCCTGATACAGTTATAGACCGCCTTATGACAGTTTCGCCCTATTAAAATCTTATCTCCCTGTCTACAGACCGAAGAAATGGATACCAGAATCCCAAGGGTACTCCCTCCAACAAGATACCATGATTCCTTACTTTTAAATATATCTCTTACAAGATTCATGGATTCACGAATAATGCCCTCTGGTTCATGAAGATTATCGTAATCTGTTATCTCTGTAATATCCATTTTTTCTACACCAAAAAAAGCCCCAAAATCAGCTCTTTTATGACCTGGCATATGAAAAGGAATTCTTTTTTCTGACTCTAATTCTCTTAATTTATTATAGATTGGTGTATTCATAACTTATTTTTTATCTCTTCATCCTTTTAACTCTTCTTAGAATTTATGCTTTTTAAATTTATTACCACTTACCAGCCGACTATTAATAAGCTTATTAGACAAAAAAAATAGCTCAGTAAATAAAACATTTACTGAGCCTTCATGAGACATCGGGGATTCGAACCCCGGACAACTTGATTAAAAGTCAAGTGCTCTACCAACTGAGCTATCTGGGCATGAGTTGCGGGGGAAGGATTTGAACCAACGACCTCCGGGTTATGAGCCCGACGAGCTACCAGACTGCTCTACCCCGCGATAATAATTAAGCGTGTACGGGAATTCCTTGTAGAAAAGAAAGCAGATTATTTCTTACTTACT
>JABLTM010084497.1_pt1 | contig 10412 bp, 6 predicted proteins | sample 7160121 | NCBI WGS metagenome assembly JABLTM01 (sample SAMN14651224, study PRJNA627086) | human gut metagenome | isolation source: feces | host: Homo sapiens | reverse complement strand
TGAAGGTGCTGAGTTTACTGTTAAATATTATGACGGTTACTATACAAAGGATAATCTACCTGAAAAAGCAACTAGAACATGGGTGATTCAAACAAAAAAACGTGAAATTGCTGGAAAAACATATTATATTACCAATCTAAATGACTTTTATAAAGTATCAGGTGATGATTTTTATTTAGATGAAAATGGTGCGGTCACTTTACCACTTGGAACAATTTCCATTGAAGAAACTAAAGCACCTACTGGGTACTTGCTAAAAGGAAATACTCTAAATGTAACTGATACAGCTACAGGAACTACTTCTACTGTAGAAGACAGTAACTACGTAGCACAAGTTACAAAAGAATTTAAAGGAGCTAAATTACAATTTGGTAATGATGCTAATGAATTAGTCGTTACTGAAAAAGTCAAAAAGCAAAAAATTCAAATTTTCAAATCTGGTTATCGTAATGGTATGTCTGAAGTTGTTAAAGGATTACAAGGAGCTGAGTTCACTTTCAAATTAAAATCTGAAGTTGATCATGTCGGTTGGGATAACGCTACAGTTTATGATGTTGTCACAACTAATGAAGATGGTTTAGCAACCACTAAATATCTTCCATTTGGAGAATATCTTGTTCGTGAAACAGTAACTCCTAAAGATTACTATACTAATCCAGATTTCACAGTATCTATCACTAAAGATCATAGTGAATATGAAAATGAAGAAGATCAAGTTAAAAAAGTTGTATTAAACAACCGTCCAGTAGAAACTCAATTAAAATTAGTTAAACAAGATGAAGAAACAGGTAAAACTGTATCATTAAATTCAGCATCATTTAAAATCGTTGCTGATGAAGATATTTTAGATGGTGGAAACATTGTTTATAAGAAAGGTAAATATATCACTCAAAAAGTTGGTGGAAAGAAATATGATACTTTCACTACAAACAGTGATAACGTTGTCGTAGTTAAAACTGAATACACAAATGATGATGACGAAAAAGGTGAAGTGTTCTTACCACTTCAATTCTTCGCTGGTAAATATCATTTAGAAGAAGTTAAAGTTCCTACAGGATTTATTGGTTTAGGAAAAACTCAATCATTTGAAATGAGTGGTTTATTAGATTATACAAAAGATGAAGATGGAGATCCAATCTATACCGTAACAGTACGTGATGAACAACCTAAAGGTGAAATCAAATTAAATAAGACTGTTGCTGATTTAGATACTGATGTTGATTTAGTTGATAGATCTGATCTATCAAAAATCCAATTCGTTTTAAAAGCAAAAGAAGATATCTATTCACCAGTAGACGGAAGTTTAATGTTTGCTAAAGATGATGTCATTACAACAGAAAATTCTGGAGCAATCGTTAATTCTGGTACTGAAGTAGGAAACGGTGTCTATGCTTTATCAACTGATGGACATTTAGATATTTCTAATCTTCCTATGGGAGTTGGAGAAGCTCAATACTACTTACAAGAAGTTAAAACTTTAGATGGATGCGTATTAGATACAACAAAATATGATGCTGTATTTAAACAATCTGATTACACAACAAAAACTTACATCAAATCATTCGATGTGGAAAACTTAACTACTGATTTTGAATTCAATAAGACTGATGTAACAGGAGATAAAGAAGTTGAAGGTGCTCAATTAACTATTACTGATGAAGATGGAAATGTAGTAGATCAATGGACTTCTACTGACAAAGTACATTCAATCGAAGGTCTTGTTGTTGGTAAGACTTATACATTATCTGAAAGTGTTACAGCTAAAGATTATGTAAAAGCAACAGATATTAAATTTACTGTTAAAAATTCAAGTGAATTAGAAACAGTTACAATGAAAGACAAACAAGTATCATTTACTAAAACAGATGTTACAGGTGAAAAAGAAGTTGAAGGTGCTGAAATCACTGTTACTGATAAAGAAACAGGAAAAGTCGTAGACAAATGGACTTCTGGAAAAGATTCTCATTTCATCAATGGATTAGAAGAAGGAAGAACATATATCCTTTCTGAAACTGTTTCACCTGAAGAATATGTAAAATCAACTGATATTGAATTTACTGTTTCAAAAGAAAAAGTAAATGAAAAAGTCAACATGAAAGACAAACAAGTTAAAGTTTCTAAATTAACTGTTGGTGGAGAAGAAGTCATTGGTGCTCATATGCAAATTATTGATGAAGACGGTAATGTTGTAGATGAATGGTACAGTGAAGGTAAATCTCATATTGCAAATGGACTTGAAGAAGGTAAAACTTATACATTACATGAGGACTTGTCTCCTTTAGGATTCAACCTTGCAAATGATTTCACTTTTGAAGTAACAAAAGAAAAAGAAAATCAAACAGTAGAAATGATTGATACTGTTACAGAAGTAAATAAAACAGATGTTGATGGTAAAGCTGTAAAAGAAGCAACTTTATCTATCGTATCAGAAAAAACTAAAGATATCGTTGATCAATGGGTAACAGGTCAACATATCATTGATCTAGATAAAGATGTCAAAGCTCAATTAGAAGAAAATGGTAAAGCTGAAGGAACATACATGGATGAAGAAGATTCTATGGTTATGTTCAGTATTGCTAAAAATAAGGATCGTGACGACTATACTTTAATGCAAGTTAAAGATGGTGTTACAACTTATGCTAATATCGACATCAAAGGAAATGAAACAACTCACAGAGTTCAAGGACTTGTTGCTGGTGAAAAATATATCCTAAGAGAAACAAAAACTCCTGAAGAATATGTTCAAGCAAAAGAAATTGAATTTACTGCTGGTGAAGATGAAAATCAAACATTAGTAATGAAAGATAAACAAGTTACAATTTCTAAAGCTACAGTAAGTGGTGATGAAGTAACTGGTGCATTAATGCAAATCATTGATCAAGACGGTAATGTTGTAGATGAATGGATTTCTGAAGGTAAAGTACATTATGCTACTGGATTAGTTGAAGGTAAGAAATATACTTTACATGAAGACCTTGCTCCTACAGGATTAAATCTTGCTAATGATATTGAATTTGAAGTAACTTATGATAAAGAAAATCAAAAAGTAGAAATGATTGATACAATCAATGAAGTTTCTAAAGTTGATGAAAAAGGTAACTTATTAAAAGGTGCTGAAATGACAGTCACTTCTAATAAGACTAAAAATAGTATTGACAAATGGATTTCAGGACAACATATTTTTGATGTTACTGATGAAATGAAAGCTCAATTAAAAGAAAATGGTAAAGCTGAAGGAACATACATGGATGAAGAAGATTCAACAATTCAATACAACATTGCTAAAAACAAAGGTAAAGATGATTATACTGTCATGTTTGTAAAAGATGGAGTTACAACTTATACAAACATTGATCTTCATGGTAATGAAACTAGACACATGATTCAAGGACTTGAAGCTGGTGAAGAATATGTGTTGAAAGAAACAAAAACTCCTAACGGATATGCTACTTTCAAAACACAAACATTCACAGCTGAAGAAGGAAAAGATACGGTATTATCTATGACTGATGAAGATACAAAAATCGAAATCAGCAAACAAGATATTACTACTAAAAAAGAACTTGAAGGTGCTAAACTTAAAGTTACCGACAAAGATGGTAAAGTCATTGATGAATGGACTTCAGGAAAACAACCTCATATGATCAAAAACTTAACTGCTGGAGAAACTTACACATTAACTGAAGTAATTGCTCCTAAAAATTACAAGGTTGCTGAATCAATTCAATTTACAGTTAAAGATACAGGAGTTGCTCAAAAAGTTGTGATGTATGATGAATTACTTCCTGTAAAGAAAGTTAAAACAGGTGACAATTCACATTATGAATATTATATGATGTTGGCTGGTGTAGCTGTTGTTGTATTTGGTATGGTTTATTTCCGTAAAAAACATGCCTAATAGAAATATAGTTGTTTAGGATTGGAAGCTTTTAGCTTTCAGTCCTTTTTATTTTAAAAAAATAAAGGATGGAACTTGTTCCATGATGAATCAGGAGGTGAAAGATATGTTTAATGAAGTAATTTTAAGCGGAAGACTTGGGAAATTGGAACATCTACAGTTGAGAGGTGATCCTGAAACTGACAACTGCAAGTGTTATTTTGATGTGGCAAGCAGTTACTACAGTAAAACGACAGAAGAACAGTATACAGACTGGATTCATTGTAAAGCGTGGGGTAATTTAGCAAAACGGTTTGTAAATAATGCCAGAAAAGGTATGTTGATTGAGGTCAAAGGACGTTTGAAAAATGAAACTTATAACGAACAGGAACGTACATTTGTAATCGTTACAGGTTTCAGACTATATAAAACAGCTCCTCGAGTTGAAAGTGAACCTGTGGAAATCAATGAAGAAGAGCTTAATAAAAATGAATTTTAAGATGGAACTAGTTCCATCCATTCAGGGCAATCGAAAGATTGTCCTTTTTGCTATTAGAAAGGATGAATTAAATGAGTAAAGCAAAACACTTAATAGAAAAAATTAAAATGAAAGCAGGGATGTTTGCTGTATCTCTAACAATTATGTTATTGAATGTTCAAAATGTTTTTGCTGACGTTAAACCAGATGAACATGGATTAAAAGATTTGGCTGCGCCTTATATCAGAGTTGGTATAAATATTGGTCTTTGGGCATTACCAGGATGCTGTATCTTTTATATGTTAAGAGTGGCAATCAAATGGTTTACTTCAACAGAAGAAGAACAGCAACACCATAATCCTGCTTCAAAAATTAAAAGAGCACTCATTATCTTAATTGTTGGTGAAATGATCATGGCAATTCTCAAAGCTCTTGGTGTTGGAGAAGTGTCATATTAATTATTTAATAAAAACGAAGGAGGTGAAAATCAATGGATATAACAGAGGCGTTGAGATCAATCATTTGGGGTGTTATGTCAATGCTACTTCATGTTATTGATGTTCTATGGTCGGCTGCCAAACTTATTTGTGGTTTAGATTTCAATAATAGTGGATTCAAATTCATATGGGATCTGTTTGCAGGAATAGCGATATTTTTTGCCATGTTCTTAATATTTAGAATCATGAAGATTATCATTCAGGCTTTTCTTGATGATGAAAAGATGCAAAAGCTTGAACCTGGAGCTTTTATAGTAAAAATAGCTTTGGCAATCATGATCATGTCGGGAGTACCTTTAGTTACTAAACAGCTTACGGGCATGGTCAATACGTTTGTAAGCCATATTGAATATTTTACTGGTGATAAAGATGTAAAAGATGGAGGTAAATTGAGTACGCTTCTTGTTGACACTTCGTCAATGAATCTTGAAAGTGGAGAATCTACCGTAAAGACAATGAAGAATTATATTTTGGAACAGAAACAAAATGCAGACAGTTCAATAATGTCAAAGAAAGAATTTAAAAAATATATAAAAATGCAAAGCGCAACTACGGTAGCTAGTTATTTGCCGAATACAAATATACCAGGTTCTCAACTGACGGATGCTCAAATAAATGAAGCTTATTCTGCTTATAAGAAAATGCACACACAGGCAAATGATGATAAATACAATAAAACGTATTGGGTAACAGGCAATATAGACAACATAGATATCAATGAAGGTGTTGAGGATGGAAACCTGTTAGAATATTTTGTCGATACAGTAACGTTCGGTTTAGCTGGACAAGTTGATAAGGTTTATTACATGTATCCTTCCTGGTCGTCTTTATTTTTTGGATTATTTACAACAGTTGGAATAGCATTTCTGTTTATACCTATTATTCTTCAAATGGCGCAAAGAGAGGTATCTTTAATAGTTAAAATTTTCTTAGCCCCTTATGCGGTATCTGCTCTAATTGAACCAGGGAATCAGACATTTTCAACATGGACTAAATATATTCTTGCTGATCTGATAAGTAATTTCTTTCAGCTGTATTCTATGATGATATTATTTGCATTTATTGGAAGTAGTACACTTGATTCTGTTTTAGGTACAACTTCTATAGCAGGTTCTATTGCAAAGATAGGGTTTGTTCTAGGTGGGCTTTTAGCAATCTATGCAACACCTTCAGGAATCGCTGCAATCATTGGTGGTGCTGATATGTCGGCAGCCAATACACTTCAACAGGTTCAATCATTAATGATGGTTGGAGCAATGTCGGGTGCTGTTGGTGCTGGTGTCATTGGTGCAGGTATTTCTGGAGTTGCAAAAGGTCTTTCGGGAGCTGGTGCCTTGGGTGGTGCAGTAGCTTCAGGAGCTAATAAACTTTCAGGTGGAAGACTTGCTGGAGCAGCAGCCAAAATGGGATTTGATGCTGGAAAAGGTGGCTCAGACGGATTTGGCGGATCTAGTGGTGGAAAGCCAATCAATGATCTAAGTCCAAATAAGGCACAGGCTGATTATGCTAAATCTTTAGGAATCAACGGTCAAGGAATGACCAGAGGAGAAATGGCTGATGCAGTTGCAAATGCGGGTGGTTCATTGAGTGCCTTCAGCGCTATGGGAAATGATGTACCACTTACAGGTGATCAAATGGATTATGCTGATTCTTTAGGAATGGATGCAAATGATATGGCTCAAGGTGATTTAAATTCTTCTGTAAGTGATTTTGGAGGAAGTCAGACTGTTACGGGTCTTCTAGGAAAAGAAGGCAATGGTATGACACCTTCGATTGGACAGGTTGCCTATGCTCAAAGTTTGGGTATTGAAAATGCACAAAACATGTCTCGTTCCCAATTAGGAAATGCTGTTGAAAAAGCTGGAGGTAGCACTATCAGGTACAATCGTGCAGGAGGCATGACAGGTCGTGAAGCCTTTGCAGTCAGTCGTGCAAGTAACATGAATACAAAGAATGCAACTGGAAATTTTGCTAACAGTATAAATAATGTAGGAAATTTCTTTACATCAAAGGCTGCTTCGATGCAAAGTATGGCAAATTTTGGAATGTATGGAAGAAGACGATAGCATGGAACTTGTTCCATCTTGTTTATTTTTGGAAGAAGGAGATTGAAATGAAAGAAGAAGTATATACAGCTCCCGCTAACTTTAAACGAGGGAAACTGATTGTTGGGTCATATAAAGTAAGTGATCTTATTATTATTGGTGTAGGTGTATTTATTGCAATTGGAGGCATTTTATTGAGTGTCTTCACATTAGAAGGTATAGGGCGTTATTTCGGGATGGCGCTTTTTTTATTTATTGGAATGGTAGCGTGGTTTATTACAATAAGTTTTCCAGCATATCACAATATGCTTGGATTTCTATTAGAAATGTATGATTACTTGATTGCTCAAAAGGTATATCCATTCGAGGGGGTGATTCACTATGATGAAGAAAAGAACAGAGAAGAAACAGGAGAAAGAAGGTATTCCTGGGAAGAAAAAGATATCTAGAAAAGAAATGAAGAAACACAAACAGCGTGTTAAGGAAATGAAATCATCTTTAGATTGGTTGGACATTGAAGAAATTGAAGGTGATCATTGTGTTGTAAAAGATGGAAGTGACAAATATATCGTTAAAGGAGTAAAGGTTCATCCATTGAATATACACATGCTTGATGCAAATGATAATTTTAACGTTGTTCAATCATTATGTCAGGCATTCAATAGAATGGACTTTAAATTCTATTGGCGATTTGTTTATGAAACTCCTAATCTTTCCAAACAAAATCATAACCTGATGAACAAGATGAGATATGAAGAAGATGATTCAATCAAAGATTTAGCAAGTATGTTTCTCTACTATCATCAATGGTTTCAGGAAAACTATAAAGAGATTTCATTTTATTTTATAGTAATGGAAACAGAAAAGAAAATAGATAAGGTATACAGTGATCTCATCAGATATATGAATGATACAAGACTAAGGATTTCAAAGATTGATGAAGATGATTTTAAAAAAATGATAGCTTTTGATTTTGATAATCCTACAATTGATGAATATTATTTCTCTGTTTTAAAAGGATATGATCTTTTTGATATGAAAGATCAAAAGATTAAGCTTGGAGGTCAAGATGAATAAATTACAAATTAAATCAATGAAATCTAAAGTTGCTCCTAAAGGATTTGCTGTCAACAGAAATTATCTTCAGATGGGAGATAAGTATATAAAGGTAGCAACTGTGATGAATACACCTAAGAATTATTATGCAGGGATATTGGCAGTCTTATCATCAAATCCTAATATCAAAGTTGGGATGATGGTAGAACAGACAAGTGAAAATATTCCCAATATGATCAAAGGTGAAGTGAATCGTTTAAGAAAAAGATATAACGAAACAACGGATATGACAATTAGAGCAGATATCCAACAAAAGATGCAGGCAATGGATACAATGGTTAACAACTTGGTTGCAAGAAATGACAGAACATATAATATTGTTATCAATATTCTTGTTCAGGGAGATACCTTGCAACAGTTAAATGATTCTTACCAAAATCTAAAGATGCAGTTAATGATGCAAGGATGGCAACTTCAATGTCTGATGGGGATTCAAGAAAAACTTTATAAAAGAACATCAATGTGGTTTCACAATGATAATTTTTCTAAGGAAATGAAAAACAATATTGGGGTTTTGTTGCCATCTTTAAATCTGGCTGCAATGTATCCGTTTATATTTGATACTCTAGATGATCCTCAAGGTGTTTTGTTAGGGTGTGAGCAGTATAATGGCGGAAAGATCATGTTCGATCAGTTCATTTATGAAAATGATTTTACTCTTGCGAAGGCAGATAACAGATTGAATGGAAATATGGTGCTTGTAGGAACTTCGGGTTCAGGTAAGACAACAGCATTATCATTTATTCAGATGCAACATATGTTGCATAAGAGAAAGATCATATGGATTGATCCAGAAAATAAAAACAGGAATATGATTTTAAGGGCTAATGGTTCTTATTTCAATATGGGAACTAAAAACGCTCGTATCAATATTTTTGATTTAAAACCAATTTCATGTGATGAAGATGAAGAAGTAGATATGTATGATACTGAACTTGCAATCTACAATGTTGTTGAGGATATAAAGATTGTACTTAAATATCTGTATCCTACAATAAAAGATGAAACATTAAGCGTAATAGGTGGTGTAGCTGTTGAGACATATAAAAGAGTTGGTATTACTAAAGAAAAGAGCTTTAAAAATCTAAATTATAATAGTTATCCAACATTTACTAATTTTCAAAATACTATCAAAGAATATATTGAAATGTTCGAAAGAGCTGGACAGTATGATGAAGAATACAAAGCCTATAAAGATCTTGAACTAAAAATAAGACCTCTTACTGTTGAATATTCAGCTTATTTTGATGGGCAAACAACCGTAAATGTATCAGAAAATGCGAATCCTTTTATTGGATTTGGAACAAAGATTTTCTTTAGCTTGACTGAAGGATTGAAAGATGCTCTTATGCACATCATACTTCAATATTCATGGAGTTTGTGTCTGGATGATAGCTGTTATTCTGTATTCTGTGTAGATGAAGCACATCTTTATATTTTGGCAGGAGAAACTGCAAAAATGCTTGAACAATTTGTAAGACGTTCACGTAAATATAAAAATGCAACGATCATTGCAACTCAAGAACCTCATGATTTTGCGGATGATAAAGTTATTTCTAGTGGAAAGGCTATGTTCAATTCATCAACGTATAAGGTTATTTTACATCTTGAAAAGGATGGTGTTGAAGATCTTAAAAAATTAACAACGCTTACAAGTGGTGAGGTTGAACTGATTGAAAGATTTAAAGTAGGAGAGGCTATTCTTGTTGCTGGCTCAAAAAGAATACCTATTTCAATCAAAGCTACAGATGACATGTTTAGAATGATGGCTTAATAGAAACATGGAAAAGATTAAAAATAAATTTAAAAAATTAGCAATAAAAGGAATAATTGTACTACTAGTACCTCTTATTCTAATTGTTGCTTTATTTAACGATTCCAGTTCGGATACCACTTCTGATACAAGCTACATGGCTAATTTTACAACTGAACAATATAACTTCGTAATGGAAATAGTGGAATATAGCTATGATTTCAAGGCGCAGTATCAGATATTGACATCTGTTACTGTTGCTCAGGCAATTGAAGAATCTGGCTGGGGAAAAAGCAATCTTGCAGTCAATGCAAAAAATCTTTTTGGTATGAAAGGAAAAGGTACAGCAGGAAGTGTCAAGACAAGCAGTGGTACATATAAAAAATTCAATAATTGGAAAGAAAGTGTAGAAGCCCATGATAAGCTTCTATCAAACAGCAATTATAGATGTAGCGGTATTACTGACTATTCACTTGTTTTACAAGCCCTTGGCAGGGGTGGATACTGTGAGGGTACTGCTTATCCCAATAAAATAAAGAATCATATTGAATCATATAATCTGACAATGTTTGATAATCTTTCTGAAAGTGATCTTGTTCAGGTAAGAAACAGGACATTTGGAAGTGGATCAGGAGGGAATACAGGA
>JABLTM010041402.1_pt1 | contig 10414 bp, 11 predicted proteins | sample 7160121 | NCBI WGS metagenome assembly JABLTM01 (sample SAMN14651224, study PRJNA627086) | human gut metagenome | isolation source: feces | host: Homo sapiens | reverse complement strand
CGGCGCTCTTTTCTGGATGGTCATCGCTGCTTTTCTCGGTATGGCGACTAAATATGCCGAAGGTCTGTTAGCAATCAAATACCGTACAATCGATAACGAAGGCCATGTTCTCGGCGGTCCTTTCTACTATATTGAAAACGGGATGGGACACGGATGGCGTTGGCTTGCCAAAATTTTTGCCTTCTTCGGTGCCGGTGTTGGTCTGTTCGGTATCGGTACCTTTACACAGGTCAATGGTATCGCTTCCGCAGTGAAAAATTTCTTTGATCCGAATATGGCACACACCGTCACACTGTTCGGCAATACCTACTCATGGGCAACCGTTATCGCCTGTCTTGTGCTGACATTATGTGTCGGTCTGGTTGTTCTCGGCGGCATCCAGCGAATTTCCAAAGTTGCTCAGATTGTTGTGCCTTTTATGGCAGTTCTTTATGTAGCTCTGGCATTGATCATCCTGATCACCAACATCACAGCTGTTCCGGCTGCCATCGTAACCATCGTGAAATCTGCTTTTACAGGCAGTGCTTTGGCCGGCGGCGCTATGGGTACTATGATCATGGCTATGCAGAAAGGTATCCAGCGAGGTATCTTCTCCAACGAATCCGGTCTCGGAAGCGCACCTATCGCTGCTGCCGCCGCTCAGACAAAAGAGCCTGTCCGTCAGGGTCTTGTCTCTATGACAGGTACATTTATCGATACAATCGTTATCTGCTCCATGACAGGTCTTTCTATCGTTATTACCGGAACATGGAATACAGGCCTTGAAGGTGTTGCCATCACTACAACTGCTTTCCAGCAGGGTCTTCCGTTCCCTCCAGTTGTGGCATCTTTCTCACTGATGCTCTGCCTTGTATTCTTCGCATTTACAACCATCCTCGGCTGGGATTACTATGGCGAACGCTGTCTGGAATATCTTCTGAACAGAAACCAGACAGCTGTCAAAACCTACCGTTGGCTGTACATTATCTGCGTTTTCATCGGCCCTTATATGACCGTTGCTGCCGTATGGAACATTGCCGATATCTTTAATGCACTTATGGCATTCCCGAACTTAATCGCACTGCTGGCATTGAATGGCGTGGTAAGAAACGAAACAAAGGATTACTTTAAACGGCATCCGGAGTTATAAAGGGCAAAACTTTCCCAAATCTCAATAAACTGTAAAGAATGAACGAATTCATAGCAGACACGTTCATTCTTTACAGTTTTCTTTAGTTTTGATTCCTAATATAGTTGTTTTGAATATTTCTGAGTCGTCTCGCTCAATTCCTGAGAATATTTTTCTGAACCGTCATTAAATCAGCCTTCTATATAAAAAATCTATAGGATAGATATAAAAACAATATTTTTCATATAGTTCATTTCATGTTATACTACATCAAGAAAAATTTGTAAACAAGGAATGATTTTTTATGAAACGCATTGATTTTGAAAATGGCAATATCGTCAGCAACATTCTGAAAGCCGCTCTGCCGATGCTTGTAGCCCAGATCATGAGTCTTCTCTACAATATCGTTGACCGTGTCTATATTGCCCGTATCCCTGACGTTGGCACCACGGCTCTCGGCGCTGTTGGACTCTGTTTCCCGATCATCGTCATTATCACCGCCTTCAGCAACCTGTTCGGCACCGGCGGTGCGCCGATCTTCTCCATTGAACGCGGCAAAGGCAATCATGCGAAAGCCGGACTTCTGATGAATACATCCTTTACCCTGCTGGCATTATGCGCGGTTATCCTGATGATCGTAGGACTGCTCTTTGCCAGACCGATTCTGGTACTTTTTGGTGCTTCTGATGCCGGGTTGGCCTATGCATACCCCTACCTGATGATCTATCTGCTCGGTACATTTCCATCCATGGCTGCCACCGGCATGAATCCTTTCATTAATGCCCAGGGCTATGCAACAACCGGCATGATCTCCGTTATCATCGGCGCTATCACCAACCTTCTGCTGGATCCGCTGTTTATCTTTGTACTCGGACTCGGCATCAAAGGCGCCGCCATTGCCACGGTTATTTCGCAGACATTGTCTGCTGCCTTTGTTTTGTACTTTTTACACTACAAAGCAGAATATCGGATCCGTTTTCTTTCCAAAACCGAACTGGCATCCTGCAGTGAAGATGCCAAAAATATCGTCAGCCTCGGAACTGCCGGATTTATTATGCAGCTGACCAACAGTCTTGTCACTATCTGCGCCAACAATGTCCTGTCCGTTACAGGCGGTGATGTCTACATATCCGTTATGACCATCATCTCCAGTGTCCGTCAGATGGTCGAAACGCCGATTTACGCCATCACAGAAGGTTCCTCGCCGATCATCAGCTACAATTACGGTGCCAGACGCCCCCAAAAAATACGTCAGGCCGGTATCACCATGGCTGTTTTAGCGCTGATCTATACGCTGCTCATCTGGAGCGTGATTCTGGCTGCACCTCGCTTCCTGATCGGTATTTTCAGCTCGGATCAGGCCCTGATGACCGATACCGTCCCCGCCATGAAACTTTATTTTGCTGCATTTATCTTCATGCTGCTGCAATATGTGGGTCAAACAATTTTCAAAGCCCTCAACAAGAAGAAATATGCCATCTTTTTCTCCATACTGCGTAAAGTCATCATTGTGGTGCCCCTGACTTATATCCTGCCTTATGCCCTGAACATTGGCCCAAACGGCGTTTTTATGGCCGAACCCGTCTCCAATGTTATCGGCGGCAGTCTTTGCTTCATCGTAATGCTCTCCACAGTTCTCCCTGAACTGAAACGGATGTAACAGACAAAAGGTATCCGCATTTATCAACACGGATACCTTTTATACACAATATACTTATTCAGTTCTTTTATTTGCTGTTAAATACATCCCGATTCAGTGCACCGTCCTGATTCGCCACAATGACCGTACACATTGCATCACCCGTAATATTAACCATTGTTCTGGCCATATCCAGGATTCGGTCAATACCCATGATCATGGCAATGGCCTCTACAGGAAGCCCAACAGAAGCAAATACCATAGACAATGTAATCAAACCAACAGAAGGCACACCTGCTGTACCAATGGAAGCTAATGTTGCCGTTGCGATAACAGTCAGATAATCCGTCGGTGTCAAAGTAATGCCAAATGCCTGGGCAGCAAAGCAGACGGCAACACCCTGCATGATTGCTGTACCATCCATATTGATCGTTGCTCCCAACGGAATCGTAAATGAAGAAATCTTCTTGGATACACCAATTTTTTCATCCAGGGTCTCAATTGCCATCGGAATCGTAGCATTAGATGTTGCTGTTGAAAAAGCAAAACTCATAACAGGGAAATACTTACGGATAAATCTGTACGGATTCAGTCTTGTAAAGATTGCCATCAATGCAGAATAACTGCCAAGGCAATGAATCGCCAGTGCTCCAAGTACACAGAGCATATATTTTGCCATCGGAATAAATCCCGAAAAACCGATATTGGAAAATGTTCTGGCAATCAGGCAGTACACGCCAATCGGCGCTGCCATCATGACCATATTGGTCATCTCCATCATAATATCATTGAACTGTGCAAAAAAGTTAGAAACAACTTCCACTCTTTCTCCCAGTTTTGCAAGAATAATGCCGACAAAAAGTGCAAATACGATCACCTGAAGCATGGTACCATTCGCCAATGCTCCAATGGGATTAGTCGGAATGATATTTAATAACGTCTCTGTCAGAGTCGTACTCTCAGCTACAGTGACATCCTGTGTCTGAATCGCAGCTGTATCCAGTCCAAGTCCCGGTTTGACAATCGTTCCCACCGCAAGAGCGATCGAAATCGCCAGAGCCGTTGTAAAAAGATAGAATACAATGGTCTTCACACCGACTTTGCCAAGGGTCTTCGTATCACCAATAGCCGCACTACCACAAATCAGGGAGCAGAATACAAGCGGCACAACCAGCATCTGCATGAGTCTTAAAAAGCCCTGTCCGACAACATAAAATACACCATCCACCAACACGGTATCTCTCATATATCCTGCCGGAACAAAGTAATACAAAATAATACCGGTAAATGCACCAAGGAATAAACCGATAAAAATCAGTGTGGTCATTCCCAGCTTCTTTTTGCTTTTTTCTTTTGCCATTTTCCTACCCCCTCAATTCCTGAATATAATCCCGCATCGCATCTTTCCAGTCAGGCATCTGGTAAATTCCGGTTACCTTCATCATCAGATTCTGAAGATCTGTCCTTCTCGGGCTGTTCTTGCCTGCTTCGGCAGATATTTCCTCAATTCTGCCTGTCGGATCCTGCCCCATGCATCGAAGGATCTCTTCTGCTGCTTCTACGCGGCTGCAGCACCCCTCACAGGAAGCATGATAAATACCATATTCATTGGCATCAATCATCTTCATAACAAAATCAGCAAGCACTTTGGCACTTGTCGGACTGCTGTACTGTTCTGCTGCCACCTGAATGACACCGCCTTCTTTTGCCTGACGAATCACAGAATTTACAAAACAACTGCCCTCTTTGGCATAAACCCATGAACTACGAACAATCAGATGCTTCGGGTTCAGTTCACGCACAAAATTTTCTCCCGCCAGCTTGGATTTACCAAAAATTGTATCCGGAGTTGCTGTATCAAATTCATTCAGTGGTTCATTCCCCTGTCCGTCAAATACGTCATCTGTTGACATATGAATGAGTTTTGCGCCCACTTTACGGGATGCAGAAGCAACATTTCTCGCACCAATAGCATTGACTCTGAACGCTTTCACCATATCCTCTTCCAGCCAGTTATGGGTATTATAACCTGCGCAATTAATGACGACTGCCGGATGGCTCATGTCCATAAATGCCGTCACACTATCCATGTCGGTAATATCCACATCCATATCCGATGTCAGTACATTGTATGCCATACGGTCAAGGGCATCACTAATGGTACTGCCAAGTCTTCCCTGGGCACCAATGATCCAGACTTTTGTTTTACTCATATTGTTCCTCCTTGTTGGCCTAAAAAAACAGGGCTTGTCGCCCTGTTTCACAACTCACTTTGTTCTAGTATAGCATATATTATTTGCAGCAGACAAGATTTCAGACAAAAAAATTTGATTATGTCTATGATTTATCCTGCCCATCTTATACATTGTCGAATTCCAGTACATCGTTTCGTAAATAACTATACCAATCGCGTAGGATGCGAATGGTGTAGTTATTTCGAAAACGATGTACTAGCTTCTGTAAGTATCCAGAAATTCCTGATACATACTCTGTCCTTCAGCCTTCTGTCTGTGATAAATACCATTCAGTGAATAGGACACCAGTTCATCTCCCACATACTCCAGCCGCAGTGAAAAGAATGGTGCATCATGCTGCATCAGCCAGAAAAAGATCTTATCTCCCTCCCAGACTTTCAGATTAAATACTTCTTTCTTGTCCAGCCACTCCAGATTGCCTTCATTGCACTCAATCATCTCACCTTCCCAGTCATCCGCTGTATAAAGGTGCATAAATTCTGTCTCATAACGGTCTGTCACAAAAGTGATGATGCCCCGGAACTTCCATGACGTCAAAGTCAGTCCGGTTTCTTCACGTACTTCCCGAAACAGACAATCCTCCGGACTTTCCTTGTCCTCAAACTTGCCGCCAACACCGATCCACTTATCCTTGTTGATATCATGCTCTTTTTTGACACGATGCAACATCAGATACTGATCACCCTTTTCTATATAACATAATGTTGTTAAAAGCATACGTTTCATAATTTATATCCATTCCCTTCAGTCATTCATAAACCTTATCATACACCGTTTAAACCAAAAAGTGTACTTCCAAAAGAAAGAAAAGAACGCTTTCTTTCATATTCATACCAACCTTCTTCAGCAGCTCTACGATCTGTTCATCAATATCGCTTTTTGATGCGTTGGTATAAAGGGACATCGGTTCACGGATAATCTCCTCCACATTGTGATGCGGATCCAGAGCTGAATACGGATCCTGGAAAATAATCTGCATGCGCTTATGATAAGGCTGCAGTTTGGCGCCTTCAAGCTTTGTGATATCTTCGCCGTCAAAAATAATCTGTCCGCCTGTCGGCTTTTCCCTCCTTATCCATTGCATTTAATTCTTCTCCCGTAAATACGCACATGGCACGCTGTGTCCTGGTATACTGACGATACGCCGGCATCTCGGATTCGCACTTCTATTTTAGCCATTTCCTACTATTTCGATCAGCTTTTATTTTAATCAACCTTAACCTGATCGATCATAATGTTCAGGATCTGCTTGTCTGTATCTTTCATACCGACACGGCCGATATAGCCCATAATCTTGATAGTACCTTCCACATCCTTCTGAACAATGCCTTCCCCAGGCTGGAACCAGTGATGCTTTCTTCCGAGAAAATGCCCAAGGATCGCCGCATCTACCGCAGATGCGATCTTTGCCGCACAGGAAGATTTCGCTCCATCACAGACAATACCGCCGACATTACCAATCGTATTCACAATCGTTGCGGAAATGTCCTCATAACTGCCGCCGTAAAGATAAGTGATGGCGGCACCGCTTCCGCATGCTGCACTGACAGCGCCGCAGTATGCGGACAGGCTGCCTATATACTTCTTCTGATGGATTGCCACCAGATTGCTCACAACCAACGCACGATACAGCTGTTCTTCTGTACAGAATAAAGACTTGGCAAATTCAATAACCGGCAAAGACACCGTCATTCCCTGATTGCCGCTGCCGGAATTAATAACGACAGGCAGGGAACAGCCGCCCATTCGTGCATCGGAACCGGCTGCTGCTCTCGCCTTCGCACGAATCTTCACATCATCTCCATATACCTGCAGAAGTGTACGGCCGATCTGTGCACCGTAAGGATGCATCAGCCCTTCATCCGCAATGGCCGAGTTCATATCGATCTGTCTCTTTAATACGGCTCTGACATCATCGATATCCACTGTATTGGCAAACTCAAGAATATCTTTCACATTTAATAAAGACTTATCCACATAATTGCTGGATTCTTCACTGACTGCCGCTTCAAAAAGAATCGCATCATCCTTTACAATCTTCGTAATATATGTATGGCGGTTAATAATGGTTACCTCCGCATAGTGACTGCCTTTACACACTTTAGCCACAATATAAAGATTCGCCACATCCTCCTGCAGTGTGCATGTACAATATCCTGCCGCCGCCAGTTCTCTTGTCTTCTCCACGTCCTCAGGCTTCACAGATTCCAGCACTTCCAGCTCTCTGGATGCATCGCCGCCTACGATACCAAGAATCGCTGCCACATCAATACCTTTCTGCCCGTCAGAATTCGGTACCGTCACACCCTTGACATTCTTGATAATATTGCCGCTGCATCGCATTTCCACATGATCCGGAAATTCTCCCAGAATTTCTCTGGCCTTGGCTGCAGCATAGGCAATGGCAATGGGTTCCGTACATCCCAATGCCGGCACCAGTTCATTCTCCAGTATCTTCACGTAATTGTCATATAATTTCTTATCCAAAATCATTTTCTCCCCATTTGCATTCATATTATTAATATATAACATTACTGTTTTAAATAATCAATAGTCCAATCATATCTTTCTCAACAATATCCCGGCAGACACAAAAAAGCCGTTTCTCACAAGAAGTTCTCTCCCCGGAAACAGCTTTTTGTCTCTTCATTTGTCTGATAAAGGCCCTATCTGCCCATCTGCAGCAACAGCAGCTGGTAACCGACACCAAGTCCGATACAGCCAAGAACAGCCGTCAATGTATACATCCACTGAACCTTTCTGTCATCATTATCATCCAGAATAATACCCATCTCATCGCTGTCCTTATCCTGCACATAATGCTTAATATTCACTTCTGTGCCCTTCGGATACTTCGCACGCATCTCTTCACGGGTATCATAAGTCTTTCTTGTGTAACAATACAGACGCTTTCCGGCCTTCTGTTCACGATACATCAGACGATAACACCAGACAAGATCACAATTCTTGCCTTCCTTCGGATGAACATAACCATCTACAACTGCCTTTGTCTTCTTGCCGCGAATGTAAGGTGCCCAAAAAGTGTAGCAAATTACGCAGACAATGATCAAAAGCAGAAAATTCGATGTATTGAATATCATAGAAAACATTTCCTCTTCCCCTTTCCAAAAATCGACATAACTGTATTATATCGTTTGATAAGTAGACCGTCAACGGATAACGACATTTTTTGACACTTTACTTTGGCAATTCTTTCGGTAATTCCTCTTCCAGAAGAACGGCTTCTTCTGCTTCTTCCGTTGCCTCTGCTGCCAACTCTGCAGGTGTCTCATCCTCAACAGGACTTTCACCGACAGCAATCAGGATTCTCGCAAGTACAAGAGGAATAAATGCCACATATGCCCCCCGCACATTCAATATATACACGGACCATGCACCCAGACATGCCCCACCAAAAAACGACAATACAGTAAATGAATAGATAATCCCCTTCCTAAGGAATTCCTTATCCTTTGTCAGTATGTACTGCGTCCATCCGAGAAGCGCCTGCTTATAGTTATTCGTTGTAAAAATAGAGGCGCTGTTAAATCCGCCTGCCGCAGAGTATACACCCCACTGAAAGGAAGCACAGAAGAAAATCGGATAAAGGCCCACCAACACCGGATCCAGCGGGAGCAGTGACGCCAGTGTTAATCCTGCTGCATCTACCCACAAGGCCAGCTTTCGCATGTTCAATTTCGTATAATTAGTCAAAAGATAAGCGGATACCACACCGAAACCGAAAATGATGAATGCAATCAATCGAAGCAGCACCTTCGACCATTCCATCGAAATCAGATCTGCCGCCATTTCCATAATGTTGCCTGTCTGTGCCGAGCCGAAGTTGCCGGCATGCAGCAGAACTGCATAAGTTCCCATGAAACCGCCCACCAAAGTCAGCAGCCAGTGCATCAAAACTTCCCATTGGTTGTCTGTTAATTTTCTCATTTATTGAAATGCCTTTCTTATTGCATACTGCGAAACTCTATTGTGTACGGAACATCACAACTTCTGAAATTTCACAATGAATGCTTTTGATTACTAAAAATAATAAAATACCGCTAATTATTTTAAGACAACACTATCCATTTTTCAAGGGGGAAGAATGACTATTTTTGCTCTTATTCAAAAAACTGCTTCAAACTAAGCCTGTCCTGACTTAATTTGAAGCAGTTCATTCAATTCTTAACGTCTGTCTCTTATGCCTCTATCACAGTTCCCGTCATCAGCGGATGAATTTCCCGCAATTCCCGTGTCAGGATTTCCAGCGCCTTATCGCCGGTGCAATGTCCGGTGTAATAAACAGCATCCGGAAGATTCGCTGCCAAATCCATGATAACCGGTTCAGGCAGACATTCGCCTGTTCTAGGACTGTAGAGGTGGAAACCGCCAATCACGATATCCGGTGCTGCCGGACATTGTCTGATAATATTCAGCACACCTTTATGACCGCAGCCCATAAGAAGCACATTCTTCCTGCCCTGAATAAGCAGATGCTGTTCATGCACAAAGTCATCTCTTGTCTTATCTTCTTTCAGCAAATTTTTGTTTGTATCATAAATTTCACCTGTCACATGGCTGTAAATCTGCAGTTCATCATCAATCACATAACTGCCATCCAACAGTTTCACCTGCGGGTGTGTCTTCAATGCCTGATTCAGACCGATATATTCCGGCCCGGTCTTTTTAGCTGTATAATGTTCATTAAATGCCTTCTCCTGCAAATAAATCACAGCATGGTCATTGATCGCCAGAAAAGCATCCAGCCCGCCGCCATGGTCATTGTGCCCGTGGGAAATAACAACCGTATCCACCTGAGATAAATCTATCCCCAATGCTTTGGCATTCTTAATAAATAAATCTGTTGTTCCCACATCAAATAGCAGCTTGTGCTTCTCTGTTTCCGCATAAATACTGAGTCCATGCTCTGCCCCAAGCTCACATTTTGTCGTATCCTCCACCAATGTAACAAATTTCATGATCAATACCCCCATTCATTGCTTACTTATATTCTATCATACTTTGCTCAAAATGTCATATGCCATTTATTTTTCAAAGTAATTTTCTCTTGCCAACTGCCCTATTCTGTTCGCAGTGCTGTTACCGGGTCGCTCTTTGAAGCTTTATTGGCAGGAATCAGGCCGCCCAAAAGTGTCAGCACGACGCTCAATGCAATTAAGATAAAGGCTGCGCCAATCGGAAGTGCCGCATTCACATCCGTATTACCGGATACAGTGTGAATAATATAGTTCATCGGGAAGATAGCAATAATCGTCAGACCGATACCGATCAGGCCCGCCAACAGGCCGATAATAAAGGTCTCTGCATTAAACACAGCACCCACATTTCCTTTACTGGCACCAATGGCACGAAGAATACCAATCTCTTTCCTTCGTTCCAGTACACTGATAT